>CEQL01105273.1_pt1 | contig 15639 bp, 11 predicted proteins | sample 356281 | NCBI WGS metagenome assembly CEQL01 (sample SAMEA2621203, study PRJEB7988) | marine metagenome | biome: marine biome (ENVO:00000447); feature: surface water layer (ENVO:00002042); material: "saline water (ENVO:00002010), including plankton (ENVO:xxxxxxxx)" | depth 5 m
TCTGAACCAAATTGAGCAAATGCTGCCATTTCTCTATATTGAGCAAGTTCAAGTTTTATCGAGCCTGCAACTTTTTTCATAGCCTTTGTTTGTGCTGCAGATCCTACTCGAGATACCGACAAACCAACGTTTACAGCTGGCCTTATTCCTTGATTAAATAGTTCTGTTTCCAAAAATATTTGTCCGTCTGTAATAGAAATTACATTTGTTGGGATATAAGCTGAAACATCCCCAGCTTGTGTTTCAATAATTGGTAAAGCTGTTAAAGATCCACCTCCATTCGCATCACTTAATTTTGCTGATCTTTCTAAAAGTCTACTGTGTAAATAAAATACATCACCAGGATAAGCTTCCCTCCCTGGTGGTCTTCTGAGTAAAAGTGACATTTGTCTATAAGCAACAGCTTGTTTTGATAAGTCATCATAAACAATCAAAGCATGCATTCCGTTATCTCTAAAATATTCTCCTATTGTACAACCGGTATAAGGCGCTAAAAATTGAAGTGGAGCTGAGTCTGATGCAGTTGCAGCAACTATTGTTGTATATTTTAGTGCTCCAGCCTCCTCTAAAGTCTTGGTTATTTGAGCGACAGTAGAACGCTTTTGTCCTATTGCTACATAAACGCAATATAATTTTTTCTTTTCATCAGAGGATTCATTTATTTTTTTTTGATTAATAATCGCATCGATTGCAACCGCAGTTTTACCTGTTTGTCTATCACCAATTATTAACTCTCTTTGCCCTCTGCCAACTGGTATTAAAGAGTCTACTGATTTTAAACCTGTCTGCATTGGCTCATTTACTGACTGTCTAGGTATTATCCCTGGAGCTTTTACCTCTACCCTTTTTCTAATTTTTGATGAGATCGCTCCTTTTCCATCGATAGGGTTCCCCAGTCCATCAACAACTCTTCCTAAAAGTTCTTTACCTACTGGAACATCTACAATTGCATTTGTTCTTTTTATAGTGTCACCTTCCTTTATTTTTTTATCATCACCAAATATCACTACACCGACGTTGTCGTTTTCTAAATTTAGCGCCATCCCTTTAGAGCCATCTTCAAATTCAACCATCTCTCCTGCTTGGACATTGTCTAGCCCATATACACGCGCTATTCCATCTCCTACTGATAAAACTTTTCCAATTTCAGATACTTCGGCTTGTTCTCCAAAATTTTTGATTTGATCTTTAAGTAACTTTGTTACTTCTGAAGGATTTATGGGCATATTAACTTTCTATTAGTTTTTGTTCGTATTTTTTTAATTTATTTTTTATTGAAGTATCAATCATAAAACTTCCAAGTTGCAATTTTAATCCTCCGATTAATTCTTTATCAACTTTATAATCAAATTTAATAGTTGATCCCATTGAGGATGATAAATCCTCACTTATACTTTTAAGTTCATTCTCGGATAGTTCTTTAGAGGAAATTAATGAAGCTTTAACCTCACCTCTTTTTAGTGAGCATAATTTTAAAAAGCTGTTAATAATTTTTTCTACAAAAAATATTCTTCTTTTTTCAATTAATAAATTTAAAAAATTTTTTAAGTTTTTAGAAAAATTAAATTTTTCAGCCAATAGTTTAATTACATTATTATGGTTATCTTTACTTTGAGTAGGATTATGAAAAAAATTCCTTAATTCAATACTGTTGATTAATAGAGATTGAAGAGTTTTTATATCCGACTCTATTTTTTCTAGTTCACCAGCTTCCTTCGCAACTTCAAACACTGCACGTGAATATCTTTCTGAGGCTTCTGTAGAGAAAGATTTATTTATGCTCATTTTAATTGTTTGAAATTATTGTGAAAGTATGAGCGTTTCGTATCACAAGAGTTTATATTGATCAAGTTACCAATTATGTAATTATCCAAAATTTACAGGATCAACATCAACCGTGAGTTTAATTTTATTTGAAATTTTCAAGGTATTTAAAAGATTTGAAATTTGTTTTTGTTTGAGACTTTTTTCCTTAAATCTAACAAGCAACCTAGACCTATACTTTTTCTTAATTTTCAAAAAAGGGGAGTCTACTGGACCCATAACCTCTATTTCATCAATTTTTTTAAGATGATTTTTAATTTCTCTAGCTCCTTCCAAACTCAAACTTTTAGAATTAGCAGACACTATAATAGCTATTAATCTGCTAAAAGGAGGTAACAGATTTTTTTTTCTTGAGGAAAGTTCTTTTTTTAAAATCTCCTCAGAATTATTTTTTATCAGCTCATTTAAAGTAATATCCTCGGGAGATAATGTTTGATAAATTATTAATGACTCTGAGCTAAATCTGCCAGCTCTTCCACTTAATTGATGATATAATTGAATATTTTTTTCAGTAGTTCTTAAATCATAACCTCTTCCAGAAAAATCTGCATCTATAACTACAATACAATTCAATCTTGGAAAATTAAAACCTTTGGAAATCATTTGCGTTCCGATTAAAATATCTACCTCATTATTTGATATTCTTTTAAATAAAGAATTTATTTTTTCTTTTTTTTTCATATAATCACTTGAAAAAATTTCTACCTTATTTGATGGAAAAATATTACATACTTCTTCGTATATTTTTTCTACTCCTGGTCCATACATAATAAATTCACAGGTTTTTCCATCCTTACATTTATTAGATATTTTTTTTTCCTCTGAGCAATGGTGACAAATAGCTTTATTTTTGTTTTTATGAAATGTTAAATACATTGAACAGTTTGAACAAATTTGTTTATAACCACATTTTTTGCAAACTAAAAATGGTGCATATCCTCTCCTATTAAGAAAAAATAAAACTTGTTCTTTTTTTTCAAGAAATTTTTTTACATGAATAATACTTTCATCAGAAACAAAATTTTTTTTTATTTTTTTCAAATTCATATTAATTATCTTAGTTTGCGGTAAAGGATAATCATTGTATCTTTTTAATATCTTAAAATACCTAAACTTTTTATTTTGAATATTATTGAAAGTTTCCAGAGAAGGTATTGAACTAATTAAATGAATTGGAATTTTTTCAAATGAAGCTCTTGCAATAGCCATATCTCTCGCATGATAAATTACACCCTCATCTTGTTTGTAAGAGGCATCATGTTCTTCATCCACAACTATAACTCCAAGATTTTTAAAAGGTAATAATAAAGAGGATCTAGCACCGACCACTAATTTAATCTGATTGTTTATAATTCCTTTCCAGATAACTCTCTTATTTTTTGGAGATATTTTTGAATGCCAAATAGCTGGTTCGAATCCAAAAAAATCTAAAAATCTTCCTTTAAACTCATTAGTTAAAAATATTTCAGGCAATAAAACTAAAGCTTGTTTTTTTTCTGCAATAATTTTTTTTATTCTCTCAAAATATACAATTGTTTTACCTGAGCCAGTTGTACCTTGTAAAACTGAAACATCAAATTTATTATTTTTTGAATTTAAGAAATTTAGAGCGTTTATTTGTTCTTCATTTAAAATATAACTACTAGATGATATAAGGCTTTGATTAAAATTTTTGTCATTCTTATAAAAAAAATTTTTATTATTTCCAATGGCCATTTTTAGAACAAGTCCCAGTGGCATCATATTATACATTGAAAACCATTTTATATAATCTATCAAAGTTTTATTTAATGAAAACTCATCAATTTTTTTATTTATGTTCTTTATTTTTATCTTATTTATTTTAGAAATTTCACCCGGCCAAACAACACCAATTTCTTTATTTTTTCCAAAAGGAACTTCTACTACATCACCAAATTTAAGTTTCTTTTTGTTAGTGCTGTAAGTAAATGAAAAATTAAATACTTTAGGCAGCAGAACTTGAGCTCTCATTTTTTTATAGTAATTGAATTTTTATTATTTAAAAATGAATTGGTCTTTTATCAACAGCTAAAGCTGCTTCTTTGATTGCTTCTGTATGAGTTGGATGAGCGTGACAAGTTCTAGCAATATCTTCTGAACTGGCACCAAATTCCATAGCCAATGCCATCTCAGCAATCATATCTCCACAATGGGGACCAATAATGTGTACACCTAAAACTTTATCTGTTTTACTATCAGCCAATATTTTAACAAAACCATCTGTTTCATTATTAACTTTTGCTCTTGAGTTAGCCATAAAAGGGAATTTTCCTATTTTATAAGATATATTCTTTTCTTTTAATTGTTCCTCTGTTTTTCCAACTGTTGCAACTTCGGGTGATGTATAGACAACACCAGGAATTACATCATAATTAACGTGGCCTGACTGACCTGCTAAAATTTCAGCAACAGCAATACCTTCCTCTTCTGCTTTATGTGCTAACATCGGACCTTTAATAACATCTCCTATAGCATAGATATTATTAACAGATGTTTGAAGTTTGTTATTAACTTCTATTCTACCCTTACTGTCTTTTTTAATTCCTACCTTAGAAAGATTTAGTCCTTCTGTGTAAGGCTTTCTTCCAACCGCAACTAAAACTTTATTTACCTCCATTTTTTCTTTCTTTGAGCTCTTTACATCTGTATATGAGATAATAACTTGGTTACCTACATCTTTTATAGAATCTACTTTTGATCCCATTTTAAATTTAATACCTTGTTTTGATAATATTTTTTGAAATTCATTCGAAATTTCTCTATCCATTCCAGGTGTTATATAATCTAAATATTCTAATACTGTTACATCAGACCCTAGCCTAGACCATACAGATCCCATTTCCAAGCCAATATAGCCACCTCCTATAACAGCTAACTTTTTCGGTACTTTGTCAAAAGATAACGCCCCAGTCGAGGAAACTATATTTTTTTCATCAATTTCAATTCCAGGTAATGAAGTTGCTATCGAACCAGTAGCAATAACAATATTTTTTGATTTTATATTTACTCTTTGATTACTATTTTCGTAAACAACAATATCATTTTTTGAAAAAAGAACTCCTTTACCTTTAAAATATGTAACTTTATTTTTTTTAAATAAAAATTCTACTCCTTTTGTTAATACTTGGATCGATTTATCCTTATTTGACATCATCTTCGAAATATTTAATTTAACTCCATCAATTTCTATACCTTGACGATTAAAATCTTTTTTTGCTTTATGAAAGTTCTCTGATAAATTTAATAAACTTTTTGAAGGTATACAGCCTACATTAAGACATGTTCCGCCCAATGCTCCTCTAGACTCAATACATGCCGCCTTTAAACCTAATTGTGCTGCTCTTATTGCACAAACATAACCTCCAGGCCCTCCACCTATTACTACTAAATCAAAATTATTTTCCATAATTAAATATTTAAAAAAAGTCTTTTAGGCTGTTCCAGGGACTCTTTTACAATTTTTAAAAAAGAGACTGCTTCTTTTCCATCAATAATCCTATGATCATAAGATAAAGCCAAATACATTACAGGTCTCACCTCTATTTTGTTATCAACTACAACTGGCCTTTCAATAATGTTATGCATTCCTAAAACAGCAGATTGTGGTGGATTTAAAATTGGGGTAGACAACATTGAGCCATAGATTCCACCATTAGTTATTGTAAAAGTTCCTCCTTGCAAATCTTCAATTGTAATTTTTCCTTCTTTAGCTTTTTGACTAAGTTTACCAATATTTTTTTCTATATCAGCAAATGACATTTCATCAGTTTCTCTTAAAACTGGAACCACTAAACCCCTATCCGTTCCTACTGCTATACTTATATTGTAATAATTTTTATATACAATTTCCTCTCCTTGTATTTCAGCATTTACCGCAGGATAATTTTTTAAACCAATTACACAAGCTTTGACAAAAAACGACATGAAACCAAGCTTAACACCATATTTGTTTTGGAACTCATCTTTATACTGACTTCTCATTGACATTACTTCGCTCATATCAACTTCATTAAAAGTTGTTAGCATTGCTGCATTTTCTTGAGCTTCTTTTAATCTTTTAGCTATAGTCAACCTTAATCTTGTCATCTTAACTCTTTCTTCGGGACCATGCTTAATTTTTCTTTCAGATGGAGCAGGTTTAGAGCCCATTAAGTTCATAATATCTTCTTTTAAAATTACTCCATTTTTGCCAGATCCCTCTATATGAGTTAGATCCACCTTAGCTTCGTCAGCCATTTTTCTGGCGGCTGGGGAAACATGTTTTTGAATTTTTTTAGGTATTTTTTCCTCATGAATTTGCTCTAAAATTAATGGTTCCTCGTCCTCTAATTTTAGTGTTGATTGTTCAAACTTTTTAGTTTTTGTTTTTTTTGGTTTTGAAATTTTTTCTTCCTCAAAAATTTTTGGCGAAACATTTTCTTTTTCTTTTTTTGGTGGATTATAATTATTAACTTCTTTTACATCATTTGCTTCGATTGAAGAGGAACTTTCTACTGTTCCAAGTAATGAGCCTACGTTTACAGTTTCGCCTTCCTTTACAGCAATATTTCCTAGTACACCATTGGTAGGTGAGGGAACCTCTACATTTACTTTATCTGTCTCTAATTCTACTAAAGGCTCATCTGCAGAAACTTTATCTCCTTGTGACTTAAGCCATTTAGAAACTGTTGCCTCTGAAACCGACTCTCCTAGTGTTGGAACTGTAATTTTTTCTGCCATTTAATCTTTAAGTATCTTTTCTAATATTTCTTTTTGTTGTGCAAGATGTTTGTTAAAATTTCCGGTCGCAGTTGAAGAAGCAGCCTTTCTTCCAACATATTTTACAGATTTATCACCAAAATTTACCATCTCTAAAGTCCGATCTATATAATTTCTTACTGTATTCCAAGCTCCCATATTTTTGGGTTCTTCCTGACACCAAATAAATTTTGCCTTAGTATATCTTTTTAGGATATTTGCCAAGGTTTTTACTGGAAATGGATATAATTGCTCAATTCTTATAAAAGTCACTTTTTCATTTTTAAATTTTTCTCTTGACTCAATTAAATCATAATAGATTTTTCCTGAGCACATAACTACTTTTTTAATTTTGTCATCTCTTTTTTTAAGTTCTAGTAAATTATTTACTTTTGAATAAGCGTCATCTTCTAGCACTCTATGAAAAGTGCTTTTTTTTGAAAATTCTTGAATATTTGAAACACACTTTTTATTTCTTAACAACGACTTTGGTGTCATTACTATTAATGGTTTCCTAAATTCTCTGTGCATTTGTCGCCTCAAAACATGAAAATAATTTGAGGGAGTTGTACAATTAACAACTTGAATATTTTCACCTGCACACAATTGTAAAAATCTCTCTAGTCTCGCAGAAGAGTGTTCTGGTCCTTGACCTTCATAACCATGAGGTAATAGTAAAACTAAGCCACTAGCTCTTCCCCATTTTGACTCTCCAGAGGATATAAATTGATCTATTATAATTTGTGCTCCATTAGCAAAATCTCCGAATTGAGCCTCCCATAAAACCAGTGTTTCTGGTTCAGATAAAGAATATCCAAACTCAAATCCTAAAACCGCTAATTCAGAGAGTAAACTATCAATGATTTCAAAATTTTTTTGATAATTTGAAATATTATTAAGTGGTATATACCTTTGGTGATTATCTTGATTTCTCAATACGGCATGTCTTTGACTAAAAGTTCCTCTTCCTGAATCTTGACCGGATAATCTAACCGAAAAACCCTCCGTAAGTAGAGTGCCAAAGGCTAAACTTTCAGCCGTGGACCAGTCAATTGATTTACCCTCTAAAATCATTTTTGTTCTTAAATCGAATACTTTTTTTAAAGTTTTATGAACATTAAAATCTTGAGGAATTTTTGTGATCTTTTTACCAATATCAATCAGTTTTGCTTTTTCTACGCCGCTAACACCTTTTTTGTCTTTGCCCAGTCCCGGTTTAAATCTTGACCAAGCACCATCAAACCATTTCAAATCAGATTTATAATTCTTAGATGAGTCAAATTCTTGTTCTAAAAATTTTTTAAAATTTATTTTTTTATTTTGAAGCTCTGTTTCTGATGATAATCCTTCTTCACTTAATTTTTTTCCATATATTGAAAGTGTTGTAGGGTGTGATCTAATTTTTTTATACATTATTGGTTGTGTAAATGATGGCTCGTCCCCCTCATTGTGACCAAATCTTCTATAACAAACCATATCTATAACAACATCTCTGTTAAATTTTTGCCTATACTCTGTTGCAATTTTCGCGCAGTGAACAACTGACTCAGGGTCGTCTCCATTTACGTGAAATATTGGTGCTTGTGCAGTTTTAGCGACATCAGAGGGGTAAGGAGAAGATCTTGCAAACCTAGGTGCAGTTGTAAAACCAATTTGATTATTCACAATAATGTGAATTGTTCCACCAATATTATGTCCTGGTAAGCCAGACATTGCAAAACATTCTGCTACGATACCTTGTCCTGCAAACGCTGCATCTCCATGCATTAAAACAGGAATAACTTTTTTTCTTTCTTTATCCTTATGAAAAAATTGTTTCGCTCTAACCTGACCTAATACAACCGGATTTACTGCTTCTAAATGAGATGGGTTATCAGTAAGACTTATATGAACTGAATTTCCATCAAACTCTCTATTAGACGAAGCTCCTAAATGGTATTTTACATCTCCCTCAAAATCTTTAGTTGCATTTAATGTCTTACCAAAAAATTCACTAAATATTGCTCTGAAAGGTTTACCCATAACATTTGCTAAAACATTTAATCTTCCACGATGAGGCATACCTATTTTAATTTCTTTCGCTCCTAAATTTCCACCTCTTTTAATTATTTGTTCTAAAGCGGGAATTAATGACTCTCCTCCATCTAAACCGAATCTTTTAGTCCCAACAAATTTAACATGCAGATACTTCTCAAAACCCTCGGCTTCAACCATCTTGTTTAAAATTGCCTTTTTTCCATTTTCAGTGAAAGTAATATTTTTTTCTGGGCCTTCAATTCTATTTCTTATCCAAGCTTTTTCATCTGGATCACCCATGTGCATAAACTCATAACCGATGTTGGAACAATAAGTTTTTTTAAGAATTTCTAAGATTTGATTTAGATCAGCATATTGAAGTCCAAGCACACCATCTAAAAAAATCATTCTGTTATAATCATCTTTTGTAAATCCGTAGTTTTCAGGTTTTAGTTCTGGGTGTTCCTTTTTTTCTTGAATTGATAATGGATCTAAATTTGCAATTAGATGCCCTCTTATTCTATAAGCCCTGATTAACATTATTGCTCGAACTGAGTCTTTTGAAGCTTGTTTTACTTTTTTTAAACTTAAATCAGCTGAGAAATCTTTAATATTATTTTTCTCTTCAGATTGAACTGATGGTTTTTTAATTTTTTTTGCTGGTGACCAGCTAGGTCCTTTTAAATCTTCATACACTAGCTTTTCATTATCACTAAGACCTTCGAAAAAACTTCGCCAACTCTCAGGCAAAGAGTTTGGGTCAGAAATATAATCAGCGTAAAACTCATTTATAAATTCGGAGTTATTTCCTGCTAAGAAGGATGTTTTTTTGTAAGTCGTGTTGTTTTTAGATGATGACATTAAAAAATTATTCTAACACAAATTATTAAAAATCAACCATTTAGTTTTTGGTAAAGTGTTTTACCTATATCTGCTGGTGATTTTGAAATAGTTATCCCAGCTGATTTCATTTTTTCAATTTTATCCTCTGCACCTCCCTTGCCGCCTGAAATAATCGCTCCTGCATGGCCCATTCTTCGCCCAGGGGGTGCGGTAAGACCTGCGATAAAACCAACCATAGGTTTTTTGATTTTTTCTCTTTTCAAAAACTCTGCTGCCTCTTCTTCTGCAGAACCACCTATTTCTCCAATCATCACTATTGATTTTGTCTCATCATCATTAAGAAAAAGTTTAAGGCAGTCTATGAAGTTTGTACCATTTATTGGGTCACCACCAATTCCGATGCAAGTCGATTGACCCATTCCGTTAGCTGAAGTTTGAGCTACGGCTTCATAAGTCAAAGTTCCAGATCTAGAAACTATTCCAACTGTTCCTCTCTTATGAATATTTCCAGGCATAATTCCTATTTTACATTCGTCCGGGGTTATTATGCCTGGACAATTGGGACCTATTAATCTCGAGGTACTTTTTTTAAGAACTTTTTTTACTTCTAGCATGTCTAAAATAGGTATCCCTTCAGTAATACAAACAATTAATTCTATTTTGGCCTCTATAGCTTCAATAATCGCTGATCCCGCAAACTTAGGTGGTACATAAATCATTGTTGCATCAGCAGATGTTTTTTCTTTGGCTTCTTTTACAGAGTTAAACACTGGTAAGTTTAAATGTTTTTGACCACCTTTTTTGGGAGTAACACCACCAACTAGTTTTGTTCCATATTTTAAAGCTTGCTCAGAATGAAAAGTTCCATGAGTTCCAGTAAAACCTTGGCAAATTACTTTTGTTTTATTATTTACTAAAATAGACATCCTATTTAATCGCTTCAACTATTTTTTTTGCAGCATCATTTAAATCTGAGGCTGACAATATTTTTAAATTCGATTTATCCAATATCGATTTACCTTCTTTAAAATTCGTCCCCGCTAACCGAACAACCAAAGGAACAGATAAATTAATCTCTTTGGCTGCATTAACAACGCCTTGTGCAAGTACATCACATCTCATTATTCCACCAAAAATATTTATTAAAATTCCTTTAACATTTTTATCGAAAGAATTAGTTTAAAAGCAGCAGCTACCTTTTCTTTTGAGGCTCCCCCGCCAACATCTAAAAAGTTTGCTGGCTCTTTTCCGTATAACTTAATTATATCCATTGTCGCCATAGCTAGACCAGCACCATTAACCATACAACCAATAGACCCATTAAGTTTAATATAAGCAAGATCATACTTGCTTGCTTCTATTTCAGCTGGTTCTTCTTCGTTTAAATCTCTTAATTTTAAAATTTCTGGCCTTCTAAAAATTGCATTATCATCAAAATTCATTTTTGCATCAAGACAGATTAATTTGCCTGATTTAGTAATAATTAAAGGATTGATCTCGATTAAACTTGCATCTTTTTTAATTATTATTTCATAAAGTGATTTTATAAGTTTTGATGCTATTTTTTTTTGCTCTAAGTCAAATTGAAAGATAGAAATTATTTTTTCAATTTCATCCTCATTAGGTCCTCCTTCTTTTAATTCAATTTTATTAGTAATAATTTTTTTAGGTGTCTCTAAAGCAACTTTTTCTATATCCATACCACCTTCAGTGCTGCTAATAAAAGCTAACATTGATGACCCTCTATCTATTAAACAAGATAAGTAAAATTCTTTTGAAATCTCCGAAGCTTCTTCAATGTATAATCTTTTTACCTCTTTGCCTTGTGGTCCGGTTTGATGGGTTACAAGAACTTTGCCCATCATTTTTTTTGCTTCAATTTCTAAATCTTTTATTTTCTTAACTAATTTAACACCTCCAGCTTTTCCTCTTCCACCAGCATGAATTTGCGCCTTCAGAACATATTCTTTGTCTTTTAACTTTAAAATCTTGTCTGTAATTTCTTTTTCAGAAAGAATAACTATTCCTTCAGACACAGGAGCTCCAAACTCTTTTAAAATATCTTTAGCCTGGTGTTCGTGTATATTCATGAATTAAATTATATTTTTTAAGTACTTATAGATAATATATATTTATAAGCAAATAAATTTAAAATAAATATTTATTAATGAAAAAAGTTTATATTATTTTGCCAGTATATAACGACTGGAAATCACTTAATAAAGTTTTAAAAATTTTAGATTTCAGCCTAAAAAAGGTTAATAAGGAAATTAATATCATAGTTGTAAATGACGGCTCATCTATAAATTTTAAAAAAAATCAAAAATTCCCCAATTTTAAAAGAGTAACTATTTTAAATTTAAAAGAAAACGGTGGAAGCCAAAAGGCGATATATTTTGGCTTAAAATTTATTCAAAACAAAATTAAAAACTTAGATAAAAGTATTATTTCTATTTTAGACTCTGATGGTGAAGATGATCCTAGGATAGTTAAAAAATTGATAAATTTTGCAGAAAAGAAAAAAAATTTTTTTATTTTTGCTTCAAGAAGAAGTAGAACAGAAAATATATTTTTAAGATTTTTAAATACTTTACGTTTGTATTTTACTTGGATTATGACAGGAAAATTTATTAATTTTGGTAATTTCAGTGCATTTCCATCGTCTATTTTAAAAAAAATTATTTTAAAAGATGACATCTTTTTAGCATTTTCAAGTGGCGTTATTAAAAACTATAAAAAAATTTTTTTATACTCAACGAATAAAAATAAAAGATTTTATGGCACTTCAAAGGTTAACTTAAGCTTTCTACTTTTACATTCAATGAAAATTATTTCAGTATTTCATAACATAGTTTTTCTTAGAAGCTTAGCAATCTCAACAATGCTAATAATAATAAATAAAAATATAGCGATTGATATAATAATAATGATTTTATTTTTAATGTTTAATACTTTTCTATTTCTTTTAAATTGGTTTAGTAAACCCGAAAAAAAAATTAATTTATTTATAAAAGATATTTTACGCTTACAATAAATTTATTTTAAACAACTATTTAAAGTAACTTTTACTATTTTTTTATTAACAACTTCTCTTTTAAAACACCCATCTTTAAAAATATTTTTTAAAAATATCTCTTTCTCTCCAATTAAATAAATCGTTTCTATCTTTTGTTTGCTAATATTTTCAAGAAAAAAATTTTTATATGATAAAAAGAATTTATTTTCTTCAGCAGGAACACTTAATACATCAAACCACTTATTAGGTGAAATCGTTTTAAGTCCTATAATTGAAGGTAAAATTTGATAATCACTTATAATAATTTTTTGTGTGCTATCAATTAAAATTTTTTCTATCGCATAATTAATAAGTTTTATCTCTTCAACTGGGTTTTTAGAATATTCTGGTGAAATCCATTTTAATCCTTTCAGAGAGGTATTTATTTGTTTAGCGTCAACAGCTAAGTTTAAATCTACACCATTCAATTCCATAAATTTCTTATTCTCATTAAATCGAATGTGAAACTTTAGAGTTGCTAAAATTAAAATAAAAAAAATAAAACTGATCAATAATTTATTATCAAAATATTTTTTTACGAAAATGTTAGAAACCCCTAAACAAAAAGGTATAAGAAAGAAAATCAATATTTGATTTTTTGTCATAATCTGTGAATAAATAAAAATTATGACTGAGAGAATGATAAAAATAATTATTATTAAATCTATTTTATTTTCATATTTTTTTATATTTTTGAGAACAATTAATGAAATAAAAATTAATGGTATTAAAGAAAAATAAATAAATTTAAATTGATAAATAGTAGTATTTAAATCAAAAGAAATGTTGGATCCTCGACTTTTTCCAATTTCTAAAGGATAAAATAAATATTGTGTTAAAAAATTACTTAATGGAATATCGTTAATTATTATTACAGTAAAGAATAAAAATATTGAGCTACCTGAGCCCAAAATTAAGTAACTAAAAAATTTATTACTTTTTGGGTTCAGAATTATCTTATAAATAAAAATAAAAAAAATTATGAGAACCAGTAAGTAGGACGACGGAATTTGTTTAGATAAAAAAGAGATAAATAAAAAAAGGGGAACAAAAAACCAATAAATTGGCTTATTATTTTTAAAAGCTAAAACTGTAAATAAAACTGAAATTAGTGAAAAAATAGCAGCGTGATGATCCATGAAAGGTGTGCCAGCTGATGGATATGCTAAGATAGCTATCGATAATGAGTAAAAAAAACTATAAGTTTTAGATAAATTAAATTCAATTAAAAAATTGTAAAAAATTGCTGTTAAAACAAAATTAATAATTGCTGAATGAATTACGTAACTAAACCAACTAATTCCTAGGATTTTAAAAAAAAAAAACTGAATATAATCTAAAGCAGGACCTGTTATTGACCAATAATCCTTAAATGGGTGAAATCCATTAAATAATTTATATCCAGCGTCATAGATTAAAAAACTATCTAGAGGCAAGACTCCTCTGTACCCATAATAAAAAGTAATTGATATTGAAAAAATTGATAGAAATATAATTGATATATTTTTTTTAATTTCAGATATGATTTTATTTAAGTTCAGTATCAATTTTTTTTGCAGCATCAAATAATTCTTTAACAGCTTGAACAGATTTTTTAAAGTTAACCATCTCTTCAGCGGTTAGATCTAGTTCCACTATTTTTTCAACTCCCTGAGAACCAATAATAACTGGTACACCAGCATAAATATCTTTTGTTCCATACTCACCATTTAAATAAACTGCGCAAGGTAATTGTTTTTTCAAATCTTTTAGATAACATTCTGCCATCTCAACACCTGAAGCAGCTGGTGCATAAAAAGCTGATCCTTTCTCAAGATATTTAACAATTTCTGCGCCGCCTTTTTTTGTTCTATCAACTATTTGATCTAATCTGTCTTTTGATAACTTTCCGCCATTGATTAAATCAATTATTTTTTTTCCATTAACTTCCGTTGATCCAAGCATTGCCACCATACTATCTCCATGTCCGCCTAAAACAAAAGATTTGATTTGCGTCACAGGTATATTCAGTTCTTGAGACAAAAAGTAAATAAATCTCGAGGAGTCCAAAATACCAGCCATACCTACTACTTTATTTTTAGGTAAACCTGAGTATTTTTGTAATGCCATTACAATAACATCTAATGGATTAGTGATACATATAACAAAGGCATTAGGAGATGTTTTTTTAATCCCCTCAGCAACTTGTTTTATAATTTTAAGATTAATTCCTAATAGATCATCTCTTGTCATTCCAGGTTTTCTAGGAACTCCAGCTGTAACAATTATCACATCTGAATTTTTTGTATCTTCATAATTATCTGTTCCAGTTAAATTAACATTAAAACCTTCAACTGGTGATGACTGGGCTATATCTAATGCTTTTCCTTTGGCTAAACCTGCAGCTACATCGAACAAAACAACATCGGCTAACTCTTTGATTGCAATTAAATGAGCTAAAGTTCCCCCAATTTGGCCTGCTCCTATTAAAGTAATTTTTTTTTTCATTAATTAATTATTCTCTAAATTATTTCATAGTTGGCATTACAAATTCTGGGTCAGATCTCAAACCTGACGGCCATCTCGACGTAATAGTTTTTAATTTTGTGTAAAATCTTACTCCCTCGGGGCCATGCATGTGTTGGTCTCCAAATAAAGATCTTTTCCATCCTCCAAAACTATGAAAAGCCATTGGTACTGGAATTGGTATATTAATACCAACCATCCCAATCTTTGCTTGACTAGAAAAAGTTCTTCCAGAGTCTCCGTCTCTTGTAAATATACTTACGCCATTTCCAAATTCATGGTCATTAACTAATTGTAAAGCTTCATTAAAGTCTTTAGCTCTTACAACTGATAAGACAGGTCCAAAAATTTCTTCTTTATAAATTCTCATATTTTTTTTGACATGATCAAACAAACATCCCCCTATATAATAACCATTTTCATATCCTTGTAATTTGAATTTCCTACCATCAACTACTAACTTGGCTCCTTCTTTTTCTCCGATGTCCACATAATTTTTTACTTTAGTAAGATGTTCTTTAGTTACTAGCGGTCCCATTTCAGATTGTTTATCCATTCCCGGACCAACTTTTAATGCCTCAACTTTTTTTCCTAGGGAGTCTACAAGTTTATCTCCAATCCCTCCTACTGCTACAGCA
>CEQL01018478.1_pt1 | contig 15594 bp, 16 predicted proteins | sample 356281 | NCBI WGS metagenome assembly CEQL01 (sample SAMEA2621203, study PRJEB7988) | marine metagenome | biome: marine biome (ENVO:00000447); feature: surface water layer (ENVO:00002042); material: "saline water (ENVO:00002010), including plankton (ENVO:xxxxxxxx)" | depth 5 m
TATGTGCTCTCAAAAAGGACACCCAAAGAATATTTTTCTAGACAAAAATTACCAAAAGTTTATGAAATGAATGCATCAATTTATATTTTCAGAAGGGAGTTTTTAAAAAAAAATAGTTCTATTTTTAATTCAAAAACATCTGTCTATTTAATGCCAAGAGAGAGGTCTTTAGATATTGATGATCTATTTGATTTAAAGATTGTAAAAAATATTATTAAATGATTAAAAATTACTTAAAAAAATTTTCTTTAAAAAGAAAAAAAGCTTTTGTGATAGGGGGAAGTGGATTAATAGGATCTGAAATAGTAGAAGCTCTTTTATCGGCATCTGCAACAGTTATTAATTTAGATAAAAAAGAACCAAATAAATTGTACAAAAACATCAAGAAAAGATATCATTACAATTATTTTGAAATTACTAATTTAGACCTAGTTGATAAAGAGATATCAAGAATATTTAAAAAATTTGGGTGCCCGGATATTTTTATAAATTGCTCATATCCAGCTACAAAAGATTGGAAGAAAAGTTCATTTAAAAAAAATACAATCTCAACATTAAGACAAAATATTGATTTACATTTAAATTCCTACACTTGGCTTTCTTATAAAATTTGTGAAAAAATGAAAAAAATGAGAAAAAAAGGATCTGTGATAATGCTTAGTTCAATTTATGGTGTAGTAGCACAAAATTTGCAAATTTATGAAAATACGGGCATGAATGAAAATATGAACTATTCAGTTATTAAAGGAGGGATAAATATCTTTTCTAAGCAACTCGCGTCTTACTACGGTAATTATGGAATTAGAGTCAACTCAGTTTGTCCTGGGGGCATTATTGGTCATGTAAAGGGATCAAAAGAGAGACAAAATAGTAAATTTATAAAAAATTACTCTAAAAATTGTCCTCTTGGAAGACTTGGTAAGCCAGAGGAAGTAGCTTCTTCAGTTTTATTTTTAGCATCTGATGCTTCATCTTACATAACTGGAACATCATTTTTAGTAGATGGAGGATGGACAGTAGTTTAAATGTTTAGGTGTAATAATTGTCTTAATACTTCTACAAGGCCAAGAATTTCATTTGACAAAAGAGGAGTCTGTAATGCATGTCAATGGGCTGAAGAAAAAAAAAATATAAACTGGTCAAAAAGACAAAATCTACTTAAAAATTTTTTTAAAAATAACAAGAAAAAAAACTATGATTGTATAATTCCGGTCAGCGGTGGAAAGGATGGTTCATACGTTTCATACAAGGTAAAAAAGAAGTTTAATGTTAACCCATTATGTATAACTGTTCGACCACCTTTAGAGTTGCAATTAGGAGGTGAAAATTTAAACAGTTTTATTAATTCTGGTTTTGAACATTTACACGTTACTCCCAATAAAAGTGTTATGAGAGATTTAAATTTTCTAGGTTTTAAATATATGGGATTTCCTTATTACGGTTGGCTAGTCTCAATTTTTACATCTATTTTGAATATAGCAGCATCAATGAATATTAATTTAATTATTTACGCCGAAGATGGAGAAGTAGAATATGGAGGTTCAACAGAAACTAAAAATCAACCTTTTTTCAACACTTCATATCAAAAAAAAATTTATTTTGAGAGTGGATATAATAAATTAATAAAAAAAATAAAAGCCAAAGAAAATGAAAAATATTTTTTTTTATTTCCCGAAGATAAAATATTGAAAAAAATAAAAACAACTCATTGGTCTTACTTTGAAAATTGGGACCCATACAGGAATTATTTAATTGCAAAAAAATATTGTGGCTTGAAAGAGAACCAAGAGACCAACTCAGGAACATTTACAAATTTTGCTCAAAATGATCAAGCTTTATATGCTCTTCATACCTACATGATGTACTTAAAATTTGGTTTTGGTAGAGCAACACAAGATGCAGGAATTGAGATAAGAAGAGGAGCAATGACCCGTTCTCAGGGATTAAACTTAGTAAAACTTTATGACAACAATTACCCTAAAAAATTTATCTCAACATATTTAGATTATTATCAAATTAAAAAAAAAGATTTTGATAGAATACTAGACAAATGGGTAAATAAAAAACTTTTTAAAAAAATAAAAAATATTTGGCAGCCAATTTTCGAAATAAAGTGAAAAAAAAAAATATAACAATAATTGATTATGGAATGGGTAACATAAGATCTTTAGCTAACGCATTCAATTTTTTGGATACAAATGTAACCATTACTAATAAATTTGACAGAATAAGAAAATCCGAAATTGCAGTATTACCTGGAGTTGGATCTTATCCAAGAGCCATGAAAATAATAAAAAATCATGGAATTAATTTGGCGATAAACGAAATTATTAAAAGAGGAAACTTCTTATTCTCTATATGTCTAGGAATGCAATTACTTGGATCGGTCAGTACAGAAGAAAAAAAAACAAAAGGATTATGCATAATTAAAAATAAAGTAAAAAAATTTACTAAAACAGAAACAAAAAAAAAAGAGATACCTCATGTTGGATTTAATAAAGTCATCTTTAAAAATAACACCAAGTTATTTAATGGAATAAAAAATGGATCTGACTTTTACTTTGTTCATTCATTTAGAATGATGCCGGAAAAATTAAAAGATAATTTTGCAATAACAAATTACGGAATAAATTTTCTTTCTTATTTTAATATAAACAATGTTTATGGTACTCAATTCCACCCTGAAAAAAGCCAAGCGAATGGTCTTAAATTGCTTAATAATTTTTTACAAATTACTTAATGCTAAAAAAAAGAATTATATTTACACTTTTATATAAAGACGGATCTTTTTGTTTAAGTAGAAATTTTAATCTTCAAAAAGTTGGAAATTTAAATTGGATAAAAAAAAACTATGATTTTTCATTGATTGCAAAATCGATAGATGAATTAATTATTCTTAATGTCTCTAATGAAAAAAACTCTTTAAGTAAATTTTGTAAAACAATAGAATTATTATCAAGGGAGTGTTTTTTGCCTCTTTCTATTGGTGGAAAAATTGACAGTGTTTACATTGCTCAAAAATATATGCAAGCAGGAGCGGATAAACTAGTTATAAATACGAATCTATTCAACAAAAATTTATTGAAAAGAATTTCTAAAATATTTGGGGAACAATGTTTAATTGGATCTGTGGACTACACCAGAGATAAAAAAAAATTTAAGTTTCTCACTAAAAATGGAAAACAACAAAATGAAATAAATACTAAAGAATTATTTGAAAAAGTTTTAAAGCTTCCAGTAGGGGAACTAATTCTTAATTCAATTGATAAAGATGGCACCGGAAATGGATTTGATTACTCTATACTTGATTTAATTCCTAAACAATTTTTAAAACCTATAATTTTCTCTGGCGGCGCAGGAAATTATTCTCACTTTGTAGAGGCTTTGAGAAAAAGTAAAATTCACTCGGTAACAACAGCTAACTTAATAAATTTTGTTGGGGACGGCTTACAAGAGGCAAGAGAATTAGTAAAAAAAAATGGTATTAATTTAGCGGAATGGTAAAAAAAGTTTTAATTATAGGATCTGGATCTATCAGTTCGAAGCATAAGTATGCTATTAATTCTTTGTCAAAAAAAATAAGTATAATTAGTATCTCTTCAAGAAATTTTACTGAATATTACCTTAAAGACAGAAAAATAGATTGTGATTACATTTTAATTTGCTCTCCAACTATTAATCATTTCAAACATTTTAAGATTATTGAAAAAAATTTTAAAAATAAAAGAGTTTTAATAGAAAAACCGTTGTTTAATAAATTTTATAAAATTAAAAATAATTTAAAAAATAGATACTATGTTGGATATAACTTAAGATTTCATCCTGTATTAATATATCTTAAACAATTTTTGACTCGAAAAAAAATATTTTCTATCAATGTTGTTTCACATTCATTTTTACCTAATTGGCGAAAAATAAATTATAGGAATTCAGTTTCAGCAAACAAAAAATTAGGCGGAGGTGTTTTATTAGAATTAAGCCATGAGTTGGATTATTTAAAATGGATCTTCAAAAATATAAAAATAATTAATGTTTTTAATAAAAAAATTTCAAACTTAAAAATTGACGTCGACGACATTCTTAATATTACAGGAAGAATAAACAAAAAAATTTTTTTAAATTTAAATATCAATTTTTTTTCAAAATTAAATTATAGATTTATTAAAATAGACGGTAACAATTTTAGTTTGAAGGCAGATTTGATCAATAATACTATAGATTTATTTAATGAAGGAAAAAGAAAAACTATAAAGTTTAAAAATTTTAAATTAATTGATACATATAAAAGACAACATTTTGAAATTATTAATGAAAAATTATCAAATGTTTGTTCAATTAAAGAAAGCCTAGGCTTAATGAAATTAATTCAGAAAATAAGAAATCATGATTAAACTTTCTGAACCCTTTTTCTTTGGTGATGAATTATACTATCTGAGGAAGTGCATCAATGATAAATGGATATCTTCAGGAGGAAAATATACTAGGATTTTTGAGAACAAAATAAAAAAATTTACTAATGGTAAATATAATTTAGGGTTGGTAAATTGCACTTCCGCATTACAATTAGCAGTAAGACTTCTTGATCCAAAAAAAGAAGATGAAATTATTTTGCCATCTATTACTTTTGTTTCTACTACAAATTCCGTTGTTTATAACAATTGTAAACCTATTTTTATGGATTGTGATGATAATCTTTTATTAGATAAAAGAAATTTTTTTAATTTTATCCAAAGTTCTACTTATTTTAAAAAAGGATTTACGTACAATAAAAAAACAAAAAAAAGGATTATAGCGATTATTATAGTTAACACTTTTGGAAATTTATTTGATTATGACAAAAAATTTTTATCATTTTGCAGAAAAAAAAATATAAAGATCATAGAGGATTCTGCAGAAAGTTTAGGATCTAAATACAAACATAAAAAAAAAATTAATAATATAACTTTCAGTTGTTATTCTTTTAATGGTAATAAACTTGTTACAGCTGGAGGCGGCGGGATAATTTCCACTAATAATAAAAAAGATTATATAAAAGCTAAATATCTTTCCTCTCAAGCAAAAAGGGATCCAATAAATTTTGTTCATGATGATGTTGGGTACAATTTCAGAATTTCAAATATACATGCATCAATAGGTTTGGCTCAATTAAATAATTTACCAAAAATATTAAAGAAAAAAAAAATAATACATAATTTGTACATACAAGGACTTAAAAATATTCCTGGATTAAAGATACTTAAAAATCCAAAATACAGCCTTTCAAATAATTGGTTAAATATTTTATCTATAGATAAAAAAAAATATGGATTAGGAAAAAAACAAGTTATTCAAAAATTTTTAAATTTAAAAATTGAAACGAGATCATTATGGTATCCTTCTCATTTACAAAAGCCTTTCAAAAAATTTGAAAAATTTAACATTAAAAGATCAAAAGATTTTTTTGAAAGATGTTTATGTTTACCAAGTAGCTTTAGTTTAAAAACTATTGATCAAAAAAAAATTATAAATTGTTTAAAAACTAAATTTTTATAAAATTTACGTCAATCTAATGCTTATTATTTTGTTTCCTCAAAGATTTATAAATTATTTTTATAAATCATATCAAATAGGTGAACTTAAAAAAAAATTAAAAGAAAAAGTAGAAGTACATGATATTTCTAATATCATTTCAGCTAGTACTAATAACACTTATAAGGGGTCTATTTACAAAAGTGTGAAAATTTTTAAAGAAATAAAAGAATGGGATAGATATTTGAAGAAAAAAATGAAAAAGAAAAAAAAAATTTATATTTTGAATTGTATAAATCTAGACAATTTAAAATCATTTTATATTCATTACCTTTTATCAAAATATAAATTTACCATTATAGAGGCAAATTCTGCGGGAACTCTCCAGTATATATACAGCAAAACATTAAAACAAAAAATTGTGAATTTTTTAAAGTATTTGGTTTTTCATCATAGATTTTTTTTATTAAGAACTAAACAATTTATGTTAAGGGTAACAACAAAATTTCTAAAATTTAATGAAATTTATGTTACTCAATGTGGTTTTCATGGAAGAAGAAACGTTCATCCATTATTATCTAGCAAGAAAACAAAATTTCTTGATTTTAACTCACCTGATTATGCGAATTTTTTTATTAATAAAAAAAAGATTAAAAATAAAAATTATGCTGTTTTTTTAGATGCTAAAACACCAGCTTTTGTTGGGGATAAAGCTTTATTCGGATTAAACGTAAATTATGACAAAAAAAAATGGTATTATGATCTAAATAATTTTTTAAAAAAAGTTGAAAAGCAATTCAATTTGAGAGTTGTAATAATTCCTCATCCCTCAGTAAGAGAATTTAAAAATACTTATTATGATAAAAGTTTTAGGGTAGCTAATGGCGAAGACGCAACAAATAAATTAATTTCTAGTTGTAAATTTGTTTTGTCAATAAGCCCGACTACAGCAGTCACCTATTGCATACTATATAATAAACCAATTACATTTATTTATAATGATCAAATGGTCAAAGAAAATTCATGGCAATTTAAAGAATTAAAACTATATAGTGATATATTATCGTCAAAAATAATAAATTTGAATGAAGATACTAATATAATTGTATTGAACTCAAGTGTTAATAAAAAAAAATATCTCAAATGGAAGTACAATTTTATTACATCTAAAAAAACAGAAAAAATTAGCAATGTTGAGATTTTGAACAAAGCTATATTTAACAAGCACAAAGATTGATGAAAAAAAAAATTCTTGTAGTAGGAGGTACAGGCTTTATAGGTCAACAATTAATTAAAAGATGTTTGAAATTGAAAATGGATGTTACCAGTCTTTCAAAAAAAAAAATTTACTCAAAAAAAAAAATACTAAAAAACGTAAAATATTTGTTCGTTGATTTATCAAATTTGGATAGTTTAAAAAATATTTTAAAGGGAAGTTATGATTTTGTAGTTAATTTGGGTGGAAATGTAGATCATAAAAATAAAAGATTAACTTACAATAGTCATTATTTAGGTGTAAAAAATTTGTATGAAGTATTCAAAAAAGATCAAAAGATTAAAAATTTCATTCAAATTGGGAGTTCATCAGAATATGGGAAAATTGAAGGTTCAATAAAAGAAGATGCCAAATGCAAGCCAAAACTAATTTATGGTCGTTCAAAATTAAAAGCCACAAAATTTTTAATCAAAAAATTTGAAAAAAATAGCTTTCCCGTTTCTATTTTGAGATTTTTTCAAGTTTATGGACCGTTTCAAAAAAAAAATCGACTAATTCCTTATACGATTGACTGTTCGTTGAATAACAAAAGATTCAATTGTTCAGAAGGTAGTCAGTTCAGAGATTTTTTATACATAGACGATGCTATTAATGCGATAATTAATTGTTTAAATAATAAAAAAGCTTTAGGTCAGATAATCAATATTGGATACGGTAGACCTTATAAAGTAAAAGATATTATTATGATAATTTGTAATAAAATTAAAAAAGGTAATCCTATATTTGGTAAAATAAATTTAAGACTAGATGAGAGTAAAAAAATTTTCCCAATTACTAAAAAGGCTAAAAAAATTTTAGATTGGAATAAAAAGTTTCCAATAAACAAAGGTATTTCTAATACAATTAAATTTTATAAAAAAGATTTATAAAAATGAAGGTTATTATTTTAGCAGGTGGCCTTGGCACAAGATTGAGTGAATATACAAAAAATATTCCCAAACCGATGGTAAAGATTGCCGGTTATCCAATTATAATACATATTATGAATCATTACTTAAAATATGGAGTCAATAATTTTTTTATAGCTGCTGGATACAAAAGCCATGTAATTCAAAAGTATTTTAAAAATTTTAAAAAATTAGGACAACCATTTAATTATACTATCAATAAGAAGAAATGTTTTATATCCATTTTTGATACTGGAATAAATACATTAACAGGTGGCCGACTTAAAAGATTAAAAAACAAATTTAAACCAGGAGAAACTTTCATGTTTACCTATGGAGATGGCATATGTGATGTAAATATAAACAAACTTTTAAAATTTTATAAAAAAACTAAAAAGTTGATAACGGTTACTGCAGTGCACCCACCAGCAAGATTTGGTGAAATTCAAATTTCAGGAAATACTGTTAAGTCTTTTAAGGAAAAACCTCAAACTTCACAAGGCTGGATAAATGGAGGTTTTTTTGTAACGAATTACAAATTTTTTGATTATATAAAAAACGACAAAACAATTTTAGAGAAAACTCCATTAGAAAACGCCTGCAAAAATAATAAGCTTGGCGCTTTTAAATTTAAAGGATTTTGGAAGTGTATGGATACAATAAGGGACAAACAAGTTTTAGAAGAGGCGATAAAAAAGAAATTCAAAAAATGAGAAACCAAAAGACATATAAACAAGTTTTAAAAACATATATTTCATTTTTAAAAAAAAACAATTTATATGAATCTAAAAAAAAATTTTTTTATGAAAATAATATTGAAAAATTCAATAACTGGACAAACGTTGATTTTAAGAAAAATGTTAACTGGTATTTAAAAATTAAAAAAAATAACAAAGCAATAGTAAAAAATATTCATTTAGAAAAAATGAAAAAATGGACTTATAATAAAAAAACTGGTGTTATATCTCATGATAGTGGAGAGTTTTTTTCTATCGAAGGAAAAAGAATATTTAATTCCAAGCGTGAAGTAAATAGTTGGGATCAACCTTTCATAAAACAAATAGGTTATAAGGGAGGAATTATTGGGCTCGTAAGGGCTTCCATCAGAGGAATTCCACATTATTTAATTGATGCAAAATTTGAGCCTGGAAATTATAATGAGATTCAATTAAGTCCCTCTCTTCAAGCCACTTACTCCAACTTAAATAGAGTTCACTTAGGTAATAAGCCAAAAGTCGCCAACAAGTACTTCAAGAATAATTTTAAAACAATTAGAAAATTTTGGGTAACCGAGGATGGTGGCAGATTATACAAAAAAAGAAATTTACATTGGATTATTCAGTATCATGGTAAGGTAAGTATTCCTGGACCAACATATAAGTGGTTAACCCTGTGGGAATTAGATAAATTTATTAAAATGGGTTACTATGTAGGCCCACATTTAAGATCAATTTTATCATTAATATAATATGAGAGTTAAAAGCATTGGAATTATTGGAGCAGGAAAACATTTTGTAGAAAAAATTTTCCCTCTAATTTCTGATAATAGAATTTTAAAGATTGATGGTATTTTAAGAAAAAGTAATAAACCTTTCAAAAAGATCCCAATTTTAAAAGAGAAAGAATTTTTTAAAAAATCTTTTGATTTTGTTTATATTTGTTGCCCTAATTATAATCATGAAAAATATATATTAAAATCTTTAAATTCTAATTTTAATGTCATATGTGAAAAACCTTTTATTATAAGAAAAAAAAATTTGAATAAAATTTTAAATCTAGCCAAAAAAAAAAATAAACTCATATTCGAGTGCTTTATGTATAGTTATCATCCAGTATTTAAATATATTAAAAATTTAATTAGATCCAAAAAATTTGGAAAGATCAAATATGTAATTTCAAATTTTCGATATCCATCATTACAAAAAAATAATAATAGATATAAAGTAAATGAGGGCAGAGGTTTCTTTTATGATGCTGCTACCTATCTTATCTCACTAGAAAGTTATCTATTTGAAAATCATCACTTAGGAGGTTTTCTTAAAACAAAAAAAATTAAAAAAAAAATTGATTTAAGGGGTTATATTTTTTTAGATAATGGACACCAATCGCGGCATTATTTTTGGGGAGAAGGACAAAATTACACAAATAACCTCGAAATCTTTTTTGATGATGCAACTATACATATTGACAAATTTTTTAGCAAAGCTAGAACAGATGAAATTACTTTAAAAATATTTAAAAAAAATAACAAATTTATTAAATTTAAACCAATTGACCAATTTAAAATTATGTTTGAACAAATTTTGAAAAATTATAAAAAAAATAAATTTAAGTTTTTAAATTATTCTTTAATAAAAAAACAAACACTATTATTAGACAAACTTAATAGATAATCATGAGAGTTTTTTACGCAAAAGCAACATATGATAATAAAGAGATAGCAGCTGTAAATAAAGTTTTAAGAAATCCGACAGCACTCATGAATGGTCCTGCTGTTAAGGAATTTGAATATAAAGCAAGTAAGTTATTTGGAAAAAAATATGGTTTAATGGTAAACTCTGGATCTTCTGCAAACCTTTTGGCTTTAGCATCGTTTAATTTTAAACCTGGATCTGAGATTATTACCCCCTCTTTAACATTTTCAACAACAGTAGCTCCAATTTATCAGGTTAATTGTGTGCCTTATTTCATAGATGTGATTGATAGAAAGTACATTGCTAACGTGAGTCAAATTGAAAAATGCATAAATAAAAAAACTGTTGCTATAATGATACCAAATCTTCTGGGAAATATTGCTGATTGGAAAGAGATATATGCTTTAGGAAAAAAACATAAACTAAAAATTATCGAAGACTCCGCAGATACAATTGGCTATCAATATCACAAAGCGACAACAGGAAAACTTTCAGATGCTGTATCAACAAGTTTTTATGGAGCTCATTTAATTACTGGAGCTGGATTTGGAGGTCTAGTCTGTTTTAATGATAAAAAATTATATGAAAACGCCAAAATGTTGAGAGAGTACGGAAGATCATCTGCAATTTATAATCAAAATGTTGGGGTTAAACCAAGATTTGGAAAAAAAATAGATGGTATACAATATGATGTAAAATATATTTTTTCAGAAATGGGCTACAACTTTATACCATCAGAAATTTCTGCAGCTTTCGCTTTAGAACAGCTTAAGAAACTAAATTACATTGTTAAAAGAAGATCTGAAGTTTTTAAGTATTTAAATAGCTTTTTCAATAAATACGATTTCTTCAGAACCCCGATACAGCAAAATAAAACTAAAACAGGTTGGTTAGCCTATCCAATTCTTCTTAAAAAAAATGCTCCATTTAAAAGAGGAGATTTGCAAATTCACTTAGAGAATAATAAAATCCAAACAAGACCTATTTTTAGTGGAAATATTTTAAGGCAACCTCTAATGAAAAAAAGGTTTTTTAAAAGACATAAAGAGGCAACAATAATAAGTGATGATGTAATGAAACACGGAATTCTTATTGGATGCCATCATGGTCTTACAAATATTGAAATTAAATATATGCTTCAAGTAATAAAAAAATTCTTAGAAAAGTATAAAACAAAAAAATATAGAAATGCAGACCATAAAATTTAATACACCACTTCAAGACAGAAAATATTTCAAAAATGTAAAAAAACTACTTGATTCTAAAAAATCTTTACATGGCCCCGGAGAAAACATTTTTAAAATTAAAAAAGAATTAAAAAAACAATTTGGTTTTGAGCATGTGCATTTAACCAATAGTTGTACAGCTTCTATGGAAATATGTGCACTAATGCTAGATTTAAAAAAAAATGACGAAGTACTAATGCCTTCGTATAATTATAATACTACTGCCTCAAGCTTTGTGAGAACAGGTTGTAAAGTTAGGTATTGCGATATTCAAAAAGAAAATTTAATGCCTTCTTTTGAAGATTTTAAAAAAAATGTTAACAGAAATACTAAAGTAATAATTGTAATACACATGCAAGGTCTTGCAGTTGAATATTTGGATAAATTAAAAAACTTCTGTTTAAAAAAGAAAATATATTTAATTGAAGATGCAGCGCCAGCTCTAGGAACTTGTATTAAAAAAAAACCCGTTGGATCATTTGGAGATTTTGCTACTTTTTCGTTTCACGAAACGAAAAATTATCAAAGTGGCATAGGAGGATTGCTAGTAGTTAATAATAAAAAATTTAGAAGAAAATCTGATTTAGTATTTGATAAAGGAACAGACAGAACTTATGTAGTATCTGATCCTAACTATCATAAAAAATATTACTCCTGGGTTACACTTGGTTCTTGTTTCAGACTTCCAGAACTTAATGCTAGCTTTTTACAACCACAAATAAAAGATATCAATAAAGTTATTAATTATAGAGGTAAATTATTTAAAAGATATTTTGAAAATTTCTCGAATTGGCTAAATGACGAATTTATTATTTGCAATAAATATAATCATAAAGACAAGTATAACTATCACGCATTTACCATAATTTTAAAAAAAAATGAAAGAGAAAAATTTTTAAAGTTTTTAAAAAGAAAAAAAATAATTGCATTTATTAGTTTTGAGGCACTTCATCTTTCTAAAATGGGAAAAAAATGGATCACAAAAAAGACAAAACTTAATAACACTAACGAAATAATTAAAAAAATCGTAAGACTACCTATGCATAATAAGTTAACAATTAATGAGGTAGATTATATTTCCAAAAAAGTTAAAGAGTATTTTAAAAAATAGTCTTCCAAAATTACAATGAAGTTTCTTTTAGTCACGTACAATGATACGGATGGTGTTGGTCAAACGGTTGTAAATTTAAATAATAATTTAAACACTTTGGGTCATCAATCAAAAATAATTTTACTAAGTAAATCTACTAAAGCAAAAAATACAATTAAGATAGAAAGAAATTTTATAAAAAGATTTATTTATTTTCCTTTTGAATTTTTGAAAAAAAGATTTTCTGATTTGTTTTCTTTTGGCAACAGTACTGTAGATTTAAAAAAAGTAGAAGAACAAGTAAATAACTCTGATATAATCATAATTTTTACTTTACATAAGTTTTTATCACTAGACATGGTTTCTAAATTATTTCAAAAGAAGAAAATTATCTATTTTCGCCCACTAGATATGGAGCTTGCAACAGGAGGATGTCATGTGAATTTTATTTATGAAAATGCAAAAGAATGTAACAAATATCTTACGGGCTGCAATAAATGCCCTAAACTAAATAATTTAAATTTTTTCAATATTTCAAATAAAATTTTTTATAGAAAAAAATTTTTCTTCGATAGATTTAAACCTACAATTTTGTTAGAGAATAAATTTACAAAAACTTTTTACGATAGGTCTCCTGTAACAAAAAATGCAAAAAACGAAGTTGTTTATTTATCTGTGAGAGAAAGTAGAAAAAATTCCATAAAAAAAAGCGAAGCTAGAAAATTATTTAATTTAAAAATGAACGAAAAAATTCTTTTGTTTGGGACATACAATTTAGACGCGCCTCATAAAGGCGGAAGAATTTTAGAAGAAATTTTGAATCTTTTTGTAAAGTACTGCAATCTTAAAGACATAAATTTACTAAAAAATAATAATGTCAGGATCGTTACATTTGGAAGAAAACAAGGTTTCAAAATTGATACTCCCCAAATCTATTGGAGTCATTTAAATGAAATTAAAGGAGATATGAATCTAAATTCACTATACAGATGTGCAGATGTATTTGTATCTCCATCTATAGGTTGTAATGCACCATCAACAATAAGAGAAGCAACAAGTAATGCTACTCCAGTTGTTGCATTTAATAATGGAGAAGCAAGTGAGTCAATCAAAAATAATGTGAATGGTTACTTAATATCAAATTATGATAAGGATAAGTTCGCTACAGCAATTTTTGATATATTATTTAAAAAAAATTTCATTGAAGATAAAAAATGGGAAGAATTATTAAGATTAAGATATAGTTCTATCTCAGAAGCTGAAATGATTATTAATAAAGCCCAAAAAGACATTAATTATTGAATATGACAAAGCAAAAAAACTATTTTAAGGAAAAGAGAATTTTAATTACAGGCCATACAGGTTTTAAAGGCTCATGGTTATCTTTGTGGATGTATCATAACAAGGCAAATGTTTTAGGAATTTCTGACAGAATTCCTACTAAACCATCTCATTTCGAATTATTAAATTTGAAAAATAAGATTTCGTCAAAAATGATCGATATAACTAATTTGAATAAATTAAAAAAAATTTTTATTGAGTTTAAACCTGATTTTGTTTTTCATTTAGCAGCACAAGCAATTGTTAAATCTTCATACGAACATCCAGTGAGGACTTGGCATTCAAACTTGATTGGAACCGTAAATGTGCTTGAATGTTTAAGGTTTGTTAAAAAAAAGACCACAGCTGTTATTATTACTAGCGATAAAGCGTACAAAAATATAGAGACAAAAAAAGGATATAAAGAGAATGATGTACTCAAAGGTGATGACCCCTATGGTGCTTCAAAATCCTCTGCAGATATAGCAATAAGCTCTTACTATCACTCATATTTTTCAAAAAAAAAAAGCAAAGTCTTAATTTCAGTTGCAAGGGCTGGTAATGTTATAGGAGGTGGAGATTGGTCTCCAAATAGAATAGTTACCGATTGTATAAACTCATGGTCAAAAAATAAAAAAGCAACAATAAGAAATCCTAAATCTACTAGGCCTTGGCAACACGTTTTAGATGTAATCAATGGTTATACTCAACTTGCAATTAAATTAAATCAAGATACAAAATTAAATGGTGAAGCATTTAACTTTGGGCCCGATAAAACAAAAGCAAAAGTAATTGATTTACTTAATAGAATGAAACTTTACTGGCCCAAGATAAATTGGAAGATAAAAAAACAAAATAAATTTAGAGAAAATAATCTTTTGCACCTAAATAGCATGAAATCAAAAAAATACTTAAAATGGTCAACAGTTTTAAATTTTGATAATTCAATCAAATTTACTGTTGATTGGTATAAAAATTATCTGAAAAATAAAAAAAATGTATATAAATATTCATTGTCTCAAATATTTGAATATAAAAAAATTCTCGAGAAATCTAAATAATTTATCAAAATGTCAGAAGTAAAACCATTAGTCAGCGTGATAATGAATTGTCATAATGGAGGCAAATTTTTAGAACAAAGTGTTAATAGTATTATTTCACAAACATATAAAAATTGGGAACTAATTTTTTGGGACAATGCCTCTCAAGACAATAGTAAAGAAATAATAAATAAATTCTCAGATAATCGAATTAAATACTTCAGATCTAAAAAATTTAACAGACTTTATGAGTCTAGAAATTTAGCAATTCAGAACTCAAAAGGAGAATTTGTTTCATTTCTTGACACTGATGATATGTGGCAAAAAGATAAACTAGAAAAGCATATGAATTTTTTTTCAAAAAATATAGATTATGAGATTGTTTACTCCAATTATTATATTTACGATGAACTTAAGAAAAAAAAATTTATTAAATTTAAAAAAGCTCTTTCAAATGGAATTATTTTTAAAGAATTATTAAAAAATTATACTGTTGGAATAAATACTATATGTTTAAGAAGCAGTATATTTAAGGACAATTCTTTTAATAATAACTTTGATATTATTGGTGATTTTGATTTATTTTTAAAGTTGAGTGAAAATAAAAAAATTGGATATATACATGATGTATTAGCAGTCTACAGGTTACATAAATCAAATCTCTCAAAAATAAAAATTGATCAACATGCTAACGAATTACAAACTTGGGTAAAAGCAAATGAAGATAGAAAAAAATATAAGGGAAATTTAAAATATATAAAATTTTATATAATTAAGTTAAAATTTAAAAATTTTCTTTATAAGTTTTTGGGCATGTAGTTCAGTGGTAGAAC
>CEQL01063129.1_pt1 | contig 15584 bp, 13 predicted proteins | sample 356281 | NCBI WGS metagenome assembly CEQL01 (sample SAMEA2621203, study PRJEB7988) | marine metagenome | biome: marine biome (ENVO:00000447); feature: surface water layer (ENVO:00002042); material: "saline water (ENVO:00002010), including plankton (ENVO:xxxxxxxx)" | depth 5 m
AACATAGAAACTTTTTTTATTCTACCATTAGCACGCTTTACATATATCTTATTTTTAAGAGAATTTGGTTGTACTCCACCTGCAAGATTAATATACTTTTTTACTGTTTTTCTTTCAGAGTATGTAATTAAGCCTGGGTTATAAACGTTCCCTTCTACGTTAACAACATTTTCAAGAGGTAAAACATTAATAATTGAGCCATCTGTAATTTGAAAATCTAAGGTTGCATCATTTACTTGGTTTCTTTCTTCCACAGAATTACCAAGATTATCAACATAAGTAAAGACTTCTGTAACAGTAATAGCGTTTTTATTTGCAAGAGGAGAAAATCCTTCTGCTAAATCAATAGCATCTCCAACAGTCATTCCAGATTTTAATTGAAAATTACCACGTTTATTGACTGCCCCAGTAACTGAAATTGAGAAAAGATTATCATAAAAAATATTTTCATAAACAAAAATTTTATCCTCAGGAAATAATTGAAAATTATCGGACTTGTTATAAGGAATACTAAATTCTAATCCATAAAATTGTTTATTATCCTTTCTTATAACTATGATTTCATCATCACGAATCTTTTTCCTAAAGATGGGATCATCAAATCCTCCTGCAATATCTAAAATATCCTTCAATGAATTTCCAAAAGCAGGGTATGTACCAGGAAATTTAATTTTACCTAAAATAGTAACTTTTGAATCAACATCGCCAATAAAACCGACACTTACCTTATCTCCATTATTCAAAGAAATTGAAGAAGAATCTTTAACTTTTGCAGTAATACTAGACTTGCTGTAATCATCGGAACCTCTTTTATCCAATGGGATTATTTGGTCAATAATGGTTGTTGATGACGCTTGTGAAGTTAATCCCGAAGCATAATCGAATAAATCCTTTAAAGACTCTTTTTCTAAAAGTTCATAATAACTAGGTCTATTTACTGCACCGGCAATCTCAATACGTTTTTTTATTGTGGGAATATGTATTACATCACCATCCGTAATTTTGATATTAGAAAAGGTATTTTTACCGCTCATGAAAAAAGAATAAAAATCTACTGTAGCAATGATTTCATTATCTCTAATCAATTGTACTTTTCTTAATGATCCCTCTTTTTTAACACCTCCAGCTTGAACAATAGCTGAGAATATATCTGAAAATGGATGAATAATATTAATACCTGGTATTTCAATTTGTCCTGAAAAATAAATATTGATAGACTTTATTTTTCCTAATTCTAACATTAATTTAGTAGGACTATTTTTATCCTTTAATGTAGAATAAACTCTAGATAATTCTTCCACCAAAACTGACTCAGCTTGCTTTAGTGTTTTATTAGATAGATTGATAAAACCGATATTTTTATAATATATTAATCCATCCTTATTAATAACCAAATTTTCTCTTGAATTAGTTTCACCCCATAAAGATAAAATTATTTCATCTCCTGGGCCTAACTTAAAATCAGCTGGGGTGGGTACATTATCAAAAAAATTAATATCTCTTTTAAAATAGTCATATCCAAAATAGACATTTGTATCATTAACAGGAGGCATGGATTCAATTGTAGCAGGAGCAGGATTTGCTGGTGAGAGAAGCGGAGATTTTTTATCTTCAACCACTTCAGTCTCAGACTTTAAACTCTCTTTGATCAAATCTAACTGCTTATTACTTAGCTTGTTAAAATCGCTTATTGAGACTTGCGAGAAAACAATGCTCATAAAGCTAAAAAATATACTGTATTTTTTAATCATCTGTGGAATTTATGTTGAAATATATTATTTGCAAATCTTTTAAAGAAGAGCTCAATCTTTAAACCAAACCTTTTTGTCTATGTACTCTTTATAGCTCAGTATTGCTTTTAAAACTTTCCAAGAAACTTGTGAGACATTATAATCTAATGGCATGCGTGGTTGGTTGGATTGATTCTGGGACACAACAACTTGAATTGATGTTAATAAGTCTTCTTCTTTTAGAGATGTCATAATAACTGTTCCTTCCTCCATTGCTTCTGGACGTTCGTGTGCATCACGAATCGTTATTCCTGGAAATCCTAATATTGAGGACTCTTCAAAGATAGTTCCACTATCTGAAATAACACAAAAAGCATTTTTTTGTAAATTAACATAATCAAAAAATCCCATTGCCTTTATATCCACAACATTTTTTCCAAATTCAATATTTTGCTCTTTTATCCTCATTTTAGTACGTGGATGAAGAGATAGTATTATTTTATAGTTAAAGTGATTTGTAACTGCATTGAAAGATTCTGCAATTTTTTTCAATTTTTCTGGGCTATCAACATTTTCTTCCCTATGAATGCTTGCAAGAAAGTATTTTTTCTTAGACAGTTTAAGTTCTGATAGTATTTTTGAGCTTTTAATAGATTTTTCATAATAATCTAGAATTTCTTTTTGGGGTGACCCCGTTTTTATAATTTGCGCTGGATGTATACCTTCATTTATTAAATTTTGTTTTGCATGTTCGCTGTATGGCATATTTATATCACTGATATGATCAACTATTTTTCTATTAATCTCTTCGGGCACCCTCAAGTCAAAACATCTATTACCAGCCTCCATGTGAAAAATTGGTATTTTTCTTCTTTTAGCCATAATTGTTGATAGAGCGCTATTTGTATCACCTAATACTAATAATGCATCAGGCTGTTCTTTTTCAAAAATTTTATCAGTTTCTTTAATAATGTTTGATATTGTTTCTGCTAGTGAAGATCCAGCGCTATCTAGGAAAAAATCAGGCTGCCGCACATTTAAATCATTAAAAAATACCTCATTAAGTTCATAATCATAATTCTGGCCTGTGTGTATAATTTTATGATCCACATGTTCATCCAGTCTAGCCATAACCATTGATAATTTTATAATTTCTGGTCTTGTACCTATTATGGTTATTACTTTCATGTTATTTGAATTCCTCTAATTTTTTTAGTAACTGTATCATTCCTTTAACATTTAATCTCTCTGTATTGTCAGAACTATATTCATTTATTTGACGAATTTTTTGATTACCTTTTTCAAAATACTTTTCATAATTCAAATCTCTTTTGTCGCTAGGTATTCTAAAATAATTCTCTAAATCTTCAGCCTTATGCATCTCTTCCCTGCTACATAAAACTTCAAATACTTTTTCTCCGTGCCTAATTCCAATATCTTGTACTGGATAATCTTCACATTGTTTCAATTTAAAGATAGCTTTTAGAAGTGTTTCCATAGTTGCTGCCGGTGCTTGTTGTACAAAAATATCGCCATTTCCCCCATTCTCAAATGCATATTCAACTAAATTAACTGCATCTTCGAGTGTCATCATAAACCTTGTCATCTCTTTATCTGTAACTGTAATAGGGATATTTTCATTAATTTGTGAACACCAAAGAGGTATTACTGAGCCCCTAGAAGACATAACATTTCCATATCTTGTAAGACATAAGATTGTACCATTAGGAGCATTTCTTGACTTTGCTAATACTACTTTTTCCATCATAGCTTTTGAAGTCCCCATTGCATTAATTGGGTAGACTGCTTTATCTGTACTTAAACAAATGATTTTTGAAACTTGATGTGCAAATGCAGAGTCAATCACATTGGCCGTACCCATTACATTTGTTCTAACAGCTTCAAGAGGATGAAATTCACAAGATGGTACTTGTTTTAATGCCGCTGCGTGAAAAACAAAATCTACACCCATCATAGCATCATCTATTGAAGCCCTATCTCTTACATCGCCTAAATAAAATTTAATTCTAGAATCTTGGTATAGTTTTCTTTGATCATCTTGTTTTTTTTCATCTCTTGAAAAAATACGAACCTCTTTTACGTCAAGGTCTAAGTATCTTTGCAATACAGCATTACCAAAAGATCCTGTTCCTCCTGTTATTAAAACAGTCTTATTATTTAATATCTTCTCCATATTTACATCTTACATATTATAAAGATATAATTCATCAATCATTTTTTCCCATGAAGGTATAGAAATATTTGTTTTATCTCTGAAAGCTGTTGAGTTAAGGCTTCTATCACAAACAAACGTGCTATCAGGTTTAATTTCTATATTTAGTTTAAATTTTTCATTCAATAAATGTAGTAAATCAAATTTACTAATAGGCTCTGAAGAAATGTGAATTAATCCTTTTAAATCAGGATAATTTTCAAACATTTTCATTAATATTTTACTGAATGCAATTGTGGTAAAACCAGTATAGATTGCATTTTTATATCCATAAATAGTTTGATTTTTTTGCTGTTTTGTCCATTCAAACAGACCAGTTTTGTGGAAAAGCGACGGACCAATAAAAGAAGTTCTAATTGTTAATGTTGAGGGCAAATTAACTTCGCCCATTAACTTAGATTTTCCATAGTAGTCTATTGGATCGGGAGTATCACTTTCGCTGTAATTGCCTTTTTCCCCTGAAAAAACACAATCCGTAGATAAATGAATAAATCTTATATTATTATCGGAACATGCTTCTGCTAATAAATGAGGAAAAGTAGAATTAATATATTCAGTCTCAATATTTCCTTCTTTACATATTTTTCTATGTTTTACTATCCCCGCGGAATTAATCACAATGTCTGGATTAATTTTTTTAATCTCAGATTTTACAGATTTAAAATTCTGAAAGCTTTCAAGAAAGGTGCAACGATTTTCAGATATGACATTATCAAAAAAATTTATATTTCTGAGTTTGGAGTTTTCCCTCATTAAAGAAAATACCTTATGATTTTTTGAAAAACTCTTACATAAAATATGTCCTATTTCTCCGCTTCCTCCTATTATTAATATCTTCATTTTTAAATTATATCCATAAAATCAGGTGGTGTACCACCGTTTTTTAACCAATCATAAAAAGCCAAATAATCTTTACTTAATACGCCCCAAGAATAATGCTCTTCAATATACTTCCTTCCAAGATTCCCCATATTTCTTAAATCAGTTTTATCACAAGTATTTGCTTCAGATATTGCTAAATATATATCATCTTTGTTCAAACTAACTACCCATCCATAATTATTTTTTTTCACAATATGCCAAGGTGTTTCTTCAGACACAATAACTGGTAACCCATACGACATAGCTTCAGCAATGACTAATCCAAAATTTTCTGATTGAGAAGGTATTATAAATACATCATTATCAAGATACTTTTCTTCCTTTTTTGATCCTGATACTTTATCAGTAAAAAATATGGTTTTTAAACCCATTTTTTTTATTAGATCTTGTAAAGATCGTAAATAGTTTCTGTCTTCATAATAGCCACATATTTCTAGTGTACAATTTTTGTTTTCTGATTCAATTCTAGCCCATGTTTTAATCAAGAGATCCAACCCTTTAATTGGATGAATTCTTCCCAAATATAAAAATTTAGTTTTTTCTGTACTGAAATTTATCTTTCTGCGAATTGGTATATCAATACCTTCTGGTATTATAGCAATTGGTTGCTTATAACCCAAAGATCTAATTTCATCCTTTTCTTTAATAGCAGTAGCATGGAATGCATCACATTGTGAAAGCATTTTATTTTGACTTGAAAATAAACTAAAAAAAAATTTTTTATACTTCGATACATTTAGAGCATTTTTTGAAAAACTTCCTTTCGGAGAATTGACTATTTTGATATTTTTTATTTTTTTTACTAATCGAGCATAAAGTTGCGGCATTCTCCATACTCCATGACTATGAATTATATCACCATCATGCGTGATTTTTTTTAAACCTATTTTAAAATCTTGTGAAGACAAAATAAATCTTAACATCGGGTCAATTTTATATTCGTGCACGCTGAATGAAGGATCAAATACCAGGTTACTTGACCCCGCAGTATGTAAGTGGGTATCTATATCGCCTGAAATAGATTCACACAAAGCTGGCACAGCATAAGAATGTCCGCTTAGTTGCTTCTTAACTATAAATGGAGCAATATGATGTACAGCAAGTGAATTCATCGAGGAAGAAATCCATTTCCGTGTTCAATAATTCTTAATACAAAATGAATATTCATATATAAAAAATAAAAACTAGTAATAAGCATACCTAGATTTATTCCCCTACGATAGGGCAAGCAATAATATAAACTAACAATATAACCGATCATATTAACTCTATCTCCACCGATAAAATATATAGCAATAAATAATGGAACGAAATAAAGAAAAGGCTCATTTTTATCTTTGGCATAAAAGATAGATATAACAAGAAATATCGTAATTCTTAAAAAATCAAATATTGATTTAGGGCTTGAGTATGCTAATATTTTTTCAAAAATAGGATTTTGTAAAAAAATAAAACCTATCAAAATAATTGGTAGTGGAAGCAACAATGACCACCTTAATTTTAAAGAAGATATAATGTTTCGTATTTCATTAATGAATAGTTCAAATGCTTTACTTGAAAAAAGAATTAACATTTGCAGATGAGACAATGCTGAAGTGATTAGTAGTAATGGATATAAATAACGTTTTTTTCTGTAAATAATACAAAGTAAAAAAAATAAGATGCCAAATTTTAACCTTTCTGCAGCAAAGAAAATTACATATAAATAAAAATTGGTAAGAATGAAAAGAGCTGTAATTGCGAAACTGACATTCAATTTATCAAATATTTTGATTATTAACCCAGCAATAAGCGTATTACATAAAGACATAAAAATTACCTTATCTATTCCAAAGTTGCTTGCTAGCCATACAATTACAAAATGAATAATTTCTACAGATGAAATATTAAAAGTGTAAAATAAATAAGCATCAAAAATGCTATAATCAGACATTCCAAGATAAGTTCTTATATAAACAGTTTGATCACCTGCAATATATAAATTTCCAAGAAAAACTGAGATGAGAAATGTTATTAAAAGCACAGATCCTCTAAGAAAACTTTTTAAAGGAAAAATAAAAAAATCGTTGTAATTGTTTTTTATCAAAATATCATCTCTTTTATTTATAATATTTTAACATCACTTTTTTTTGTTGATTTATAAAAATCTATAAGGTTGGATACATCTAAACTTTTATATGATTTTGGCAAAATATCATTAGATATTAACAGAAAAAACCCAGAACTAATTTTATCTTTTTTTAGATACCCATGCATACCAGCCTTTAATTTTTCTTTACCATGAAAAAAGTCTGGACTTATTTGAATGCCTTTCTTAGCCCACCAAACGAAATCTGCTATTTCTTCAATACGAGGTAATCCCTCTTCATAAATATTAATTTCATCCCCAAAATAGCCATTTTGTTTTAAAACTAAATTGTTCGATAGTTTATAACTAAAGTCTGCTAATTTTTTTTGATTTTTAGAATTCCACCATATTCGCAACATTGTTGAATCTAAAAAGTAGTAAAAGTCTTTATTAGGCTTAATTTTTAATTCGTTGGAGATAGATTTTATAATTTTATCAACATCAATTCCACTCTTAACACTTTCCATGCCATGGTCTCCGATAAAACAAATCGTAGAATTTTTATCAAAATTTATACATAAATCAAAAAATAATTTTATTTCATTATCTATATTTTCTAATGATTTAATTAATTCTTTTGAATGTGGACCAAATTGATGTCCAGCTACATCAGGAGCACTTATATAAATTGGTATAAATGAGTTTGTATATTTATGAAGATTATTTTTTAAGTTTTCTAATCTTGAAAAATCTGTTCCGAATGTTGGCTTTGATAAAGAAGTAAAATAATCCCAATTAATGCAATATCCTTGGCTAATATAATGGTACAACAAACCCGACTTAATTGATTTTGAATATTCTTCGAAGTCAATTGCATCCTCCGTTAAGGTAACTTTATTTAACAGATTTAATGGGATTCTTTGTGGGTACATGCTTATTTCAGATAATCTTGAAGTTAATTTCCACAATAAATACCTAATTATTTTTTGAAAAAAAATATTTTTTTCAAAATAATATATTAAATATAGCATCCATTCTTTTAACCAGAAAAATGGTCTTTTTTTTGAATTATTATAAATATCTAAAGTAATTGCATTAACAAAATTAGTTTCTGATGGAGGTTTACTAAAAAAAATTTCTGATCTTTCACAAAAACCGCTGGAAATTTTCAGATTTTTAATATAAATGCCATTATCTAATTGGGATGATAGCCAAGGCATATATTTTACATGATCAGATCTTAATGCGTCTAAAACAAAAAAATATGTATTTGAATGAATTTTTTTCATAAAACTTTTAATTATTGAGACTTTTTTTCATAAAAATAAATATTGATATTGCCAGTATAATTTCAGCAAATAATGTAATAATTGCTGCAGAAATAATACCACTTGAATTAAGGAAAAAGATAATTAAAAAAATGGTTATTGTCGCAATAAAGGACAACAGTCTTCTTAAAAAAATTTCCTCCCCAATGGGATAAATAAAACTATTGATTAAATGTGATGAAACAAAAATAAATGGTAGTGAAGCAAACATAATGATTGCAATTTGTTTCATGTCTTTATATTCATCGCTGAAAAAATAATCAAAAAAAATAGTGGACATAATATATCCAATAAAAAATAATATGATTCCAAAAAATGCTGATAAAGCCCATTTTTCAGCAATTTTATTATTATCTGAATCTATTTTAGAGCTATGACTTAATAGTACCCTTCCAACAGGAGATATAAGGCTTCTGAAAAGTCTCTGGAACTTTTCAGCATTTCCATAGTTAGCAGCTTCAGCAGATCCAAGAATGGAACCAACTAAAATTACCGGTAACATTATATAAGATTGACTTAACAATTGTATTGAAACAAATGGAAATGATTCTTTATAGCCTGATTTAATAAGCGAAATATTGTTTGTTTGATTGTCTTTAATAAAGGTTTGCTTAAGAAGTATTATCGATGTAAAAAAACCAAAACTCAAATTTGATAATGAAATAATAAGTACATGTAAATATTTATCAGAATCATTTTCTATAAATGAAAATAATGCTAATAGTGATAAAATTCTGATTATAGTCTCAATACTTATAAATTTTTTTGTTTGATCTAATGCAATGAATGCCCACAGTGGTGAGATAATAATTGAAAATGTCCAAAACAAAACTGCGCAAGTATTTACAAATCCAAAATATGGAACAAAAAATATAAGAGATATTGACCCAATAAATAAAAAATTAATCATTCTAATAAAAAAGATTTGTTTAATACATTGAAATACTTTGTTTTTACTTTCTCCTGACTCAGGTATTTTTCTCATACCCATACTGTCTGTGCCAAAAATAATTAATAATGACATTAATAAAGAAATTGCCTGAATAAGGGTTAGCTCTCCCCATGTTTCAACTGAAAGTCTTGTTGAAATAAATAGAATAACTATTAGAGGATAAAATCCAGAAATGAAATACTGCAAGAAAGAAAAGAAAATATTTAAATTAAGGGGTGATTGATTTTTCATGACATAAATGTTTCTGGAAGCAAGTTATAAGCTCCAAGGATTTAAAAAAATTCTTTCATACTCATCTTTAGTATAATTATTTAATTGCTTATCTAATTCTTTAGTTTTATCAATTGTATTGATACCTGTAATATATTTATAATCAGCAAATGGTAATCCAATAATATTATGATGTTTACTGCAAAAAGGTATATAGTGAACAAAATCAAAATTATCCTTACCTAGATTCTCTTCCTTTTTAATAAAGTCACCAATGTAGTTTATTGCTTTTTTATTCAGAACAAAGAAAGAACAATCTTGCTCTGCATATCCAAAATATTGACTATTTTCATTTGAATGAAAAATATCTGAAAATTTGCCATTGCTATCTCTAATAAACGCAACATATGGGTCCTTCATTAGCTTTGTTGGCATTGTTATAAATGAATTGAATTTTTCGTGAAAAAGAACTGAATAAAAAATGTAACTAGATGGAATAATTGCCAAATCTCCCCAAAAAAGTAAAATATCATGATCATGAGATAAAAAGTCTTTAATTTTATTTAAGCAGAATGCAGTTCCTTTAATATCTTTCTCATTCAGTTTGATAATTTCAATTTCGTCACTAATAAATCCATCATTTTCGAAATAATTTTCATCGATTTCATTGATTACTAGATTAATTTTATAAATATCCAACTTAGTTGATGAAATAACATCAATTAAATTCGATAATACAGTTTTTTTCTTTTTTGGATAATTTAATTTGAACAATGGTTTAGGATAATGAATATTCATTCTCGTTCCTTTACCAGCAGCCATTATTACAACTTGGTATTTCTTTTTTAAATCTAAATCTCTTTTTGGGAATGTATCAGTGATGTATTTTTTATAATTCAATAATTTAAATTTGGAAGTAAGTGGATTGTTATTTAAAAAATTTTCTTCCATGATTTTGACTACAATAAATCGTTTAATGATGAATAAATATGGGATGATTGCGGAAGATTATCATTTAATAAAGATGTTGGGGAAATTAGAATAGAGTCACAATTGAGGTTAATAGCTTGCTGAATGTCAGTTAAAGGGTTATCTCCAATTACTATTAAATTATCTTCATTTGTAATGCCTAAAGATTCCTTTTTCACATTTGGCTTACCGAACTCCTTAACTTCTTTATCTTTACCTAAAATATTACAAAGATTGATTAGACTATCAGAGATTAGTGTTACTGTAAAGTAGTATGGTTTTAAAGGTGTAATTCTATCAGGATTTGCGAGCAAAATATCTGCATCAGTTTGCAATAAAGTATTTAGTGCTGCATCAGTTGTTTTAATCCATTTATCTTCTACAAGTGATGTAAAAATTGCTGCATCAATATTTTTTGATGAAAAATCAGTAACAATATTTTCAACAAAAGGTCTTACTTTATTTGCAACATCTGAGTGTCCATAATGAAAAATATTTGAATATGATTTTGTTTTGAGAAATTCAATCAATAAATCTAATGATGTTAATACTCTAGGAATTTTGGTATTAAAAATATTAAATAATTCTTTTTCAAGTTCTAAACCAGTTTTTGAACCAATATTTGAAAAGATTGTGATTTTATCGAAATACTGATTTATAAATTCTTTTGATCCTTTTATAGGTTCACGTTTATTAGTGTACAATGTTCCGCTTACGTCAAGCAATATTTTATCATAATGGGACAACATTTTAATCTTCGTGCGCTATTTTCAATAGAGATTTCAGAACTTTATCACCATTATGAGAATAGGGATTTCTAGGATCAGAGAAATTACCATTAATAATCTTTATCCAGGGGAAATCTCCAAGAATCTTTTCATTATCAAAAGTAATTGAGTTTAGTCCATCATTATTTGAATCATTAACAATCAAATGAGTAAGTAAGTCTTTTCTTTCTAATTCTTTATTAGTGGACCTCTTTAAATATTTAAATAAATCATTTATAAGATCAGAAACTGATAAAAAATTATTTGTTTCTTTTTTAAGGTTAGCAATCATTACCTTTGGGCCATTATTTTTAATAATTGTTTCAGCTATCCCCTTGGTTTCTAAACTTGGAAGAATGCTTGAATATGGAGTACCTGAACCATATACAATTATATCTCCTTTAAATATCTTTTCTTTAACATCATCATTACAAATTGGAAGATTTCTTAAGGATTCTAGAAAATTTATTTTATCTTCAATTTCTATTGATGATAATTTTCTAATTTGGTTCATCGTTATTGGATTCGTCATTTGATAAATATCTTTAATGCTATCAGTGGTACGTGTTAGGACAACAGATGCTTCATTTGGTAGTAGCGTTCCATTTTTTAATAGCCCACTTAAATATCTAACCGAACTTGAATTTTCATATACAGTAATCTTCTCATTTAGATTACAAAATTTTGAAAAAGAACTAATTGCTTTATTAAAATCTAATGAGTTTTCAATAAGCATTGTTGCGAAAAGCATATTACCAATTTTAAAATCTTCAATATCAATAATTTCATCCCTTGTTTGATAAAAATAGTCAAAAAGAATAATCAATTTTTTCATAATTGCTTTTTTCGTCTTACCTGGAAGTTTAGATAAAGGTGACAAATCACTTGGTACAAAACCTTTATACAACATTTTGTGCAAGTTTCTGTAAAGATATAAACGGTCTTCAAAACTATTAACCGTTGGAAATCTTGATTCTAAAGCATTTATCAGCTTTGTATCAGGTGATAAAGAAAGAATAGCTTTTAGAAAATCACTTATACCATGTGCTTTATAGTCAAATAATCTTCTTATCTCGCCAGTAGATGCACCATCATCAAGACCATTAATTATAACTGAAAGTTCACTAAAAAATTTTGTCTGCTTTTTCAACTCGACAAACAGATTTTTATTTCCTCTTCCTCCTGCAAAAATAACAATATGTGGCTTAGATTTTGTCTTCATTTTGAAAATTTATTAGATATTATTTTTAATAAATCCATATTGGAGGGATAAACTCTGCCAAGATACCATTTTTTTAAAGGTTTTCTTTCATTTTTAATCACTGATGGTAATTTAATTAATCCTTCAAACATTCCTAAAAAATAATAATGTAATGATAATGTTCTTAATGATAAGATAAAATTAATTATTAAATGATAAATCATTTCTCTGATTAAGGGCAGAAAAGGGTAAAATTTGACTATCAACCAAATGACATTTCTTGTATTATAATAATAAAACTTTGGTGATAATCTTTTTTTTGGAGATTCCTTATGATAGGCAACGATGTCAGAGCAATGTTCAATTTTGTAACCATAATCTAGAGCTCTAATACAAATATCAGGCTCGCTGGCATAAATGAAATAGTTTGATGGTCTTAAACCAATACTATCAAATACTTCTTTCTTAAATCCAGCTGCACATCCAGTAAACATTGTGTGATCTTTAGGCCAATTATTTGGTTCATTTTGAATACTATTGGAAAAATAATTATAAATTCTTGGATCAATAATTCCTAGTGATTGATTTTCGTTAAACTTGTTTACAATTTTATGTATACCTTCATCTTCAAAGAATGCATCACTATCAAGAAAAATCAATATAGAACCAGTAGCATTAACAATTCCAACATTAAATCCCTCTTCACATCCGACGTTAGATGACAAACAAATTAATTTATAATCAGGATATTTGGACTTAATGAATTGAACTGTATCATCAGTAGACCCATTATCAACAATTACAACCTCTAAATTTTGGTATGTTTGTTTTTGAAGAGATTCCAATGTCTCAACCATATCATCTTTACGATTCCATGTAACAATGATTACTGATACTAATGGATTGTTCATATTAATCTATACTAATACTTATTAAGTGTAAAAAACAGAAGTTCCTTTTTCTTTCCATATATTACAATTAGGATCATTATCAATACAGAATTTTATAGCTGACTCCCAATTATTTTCTATCTTTTTGCTTCTGTCAAATTTATTTATTTCCTTAATAGCAATTTTGAATAGGTTGCTATCAATTACCAAATCCTTATTTTGACTTTCTTGACTCTTACATGAAGCAAGCAATAAGATTTCAATAATTGTCAATTTAATTCTATTGTTATAAGCTTTATTTCTTGATGCAAAGCCATATACTTTCCTTAAAATATTTTCATAATCATTATTGTATTTTTTAATAATACTTAACCAATTTGACGGATATTCAAGTTTATTAAAATCTATAGAATAATATTTTGATAGAAATATCTCTAAAATAGTTAGATGAATATGCTTATTTAAATTCCAAAGCTTAGAAATATTATCTTGGATAAAAAGATGGGGCGATACTTTAAAATTTGTGGCATTTTCGACCAATTGGCACCATTCTTTATTTTTAAATGAGGACTTAAAAATTTTCTCTCTTTCTATATAACTACTATGGTATTTCCCTTCTAAAATTAATAATGCTGTGGACCATCCAAGAATTGACTTGCAAATCTGTTGATACATCCAAAATTTTTCATTAATTGTTAAATCTTTTTCTTGTTTAAAGGGGTATGATTGAATAATTGATATAAGATATAAAAGTAAGGGTGTTCTTCCTTCTTTCAAGCTTAATTTTTGAGAATCTATTGTAGGAATTGAATTTAAAATTTGATTATTACCATAAAAAATATACGATGCATACTTTAGATCATAATTAGCCATAGTAGGTTTCAAAGATTTTAGTTTTTTGATAGGAATAACCTCTAAATCAACTTGCCTAATTTTAACTATGGAAGAAATTTGCTTTCTAACTTTATTAATAAGATTTTTTTGATTATCAAATTTAGTAATTACATATAAATCATAATCATTTATAGGCTGAACTTCCTTTTCATGAATCAATACACTTCCTTCCCCTCTACCAAAACCACCAGCTAAAATAATTGATTCGACATAATTAAAATTTTCTAAAATTATCTGCTGAATTATAGATAAATCATCATTTATTCTTTTAGCTATTTTTTTATCTTGATTAACTACAAATTTTTTTTGATTGTTTATTGTTTTACTCATGATATTTTTATCTAGTTAATTAATCTCTTTCAAACCATTATATTTCGAAAAAAGTATATTACCAACAAAACCTGAAGCTCCTGTTAATAAAATTCTTTTCATAGATACCACAAGTTTACTATTTTATTTGTGGAAATTATATAGTTAATCAATTATTGATGTACACTATACAAAATTTACATGATGGAAGAAAAAAAATATAAAATTGGTATTATTGGTAGAGGATTTGTTGGTTCAGCAGTGGAACACGGATTTCTATGTGATGATAATTATAAAGCAGACGTTAAAATTTTTGATAAGTCTCCTAAGTTATCAACACATACACTTGAAGAAACAGTAAATGATTCTATGTTTATTTTTATATCTATACCCACTCCTGCAAATCTTAACGGATCTATTAATCTTGATGCTTTGGATATAGTTTTAAATAATATTAATAAATGCATTGAAAATGACTGTATAATTCTTATTCGTTCAACTATAACTCCAGGAACATCAAATTTTTTCTCTAAAAAATATCCTAAATTAAACATTGTTTTTAACCCTGAGTTTTTGACAGAAAAAAATGCAAAAGAAGATTTTATTAATCAGTCTAGAATAATTCTTGGTGGGAGAAATAGCTTTACAGCCAAAGTGGCTGAGCTTTACAAGTGGAGATTTGATAATAAAGTCCCGATTATCCAAACAGACTATCAAACTGCTGAATTAATTAAATACATGAATAATACTTTTCTTGCAACAAAAGTATCTTTTATGAATGAAATGTTTTTAGTCGCTAATAAAGTTGGGGCTAATTGGGAAAAAGCTGTTGAAGGATTTGTATTAGATAACCGTGTTGGATTATCTCATGTTAATGTTCCTGGACATGATGGTAAGTTTGGGTTTGGTGGAAGTTGTTTTCCAAAAGATATACAAGCCTTTATTGAGTTTTCGAATAAATTGGGTGTTGATTTAAAGGTTGTTGAAGCAGCATGGAATACTAATCTAAAAGTAAGACCAGAAAAAGATTGGGAATCGCTTAAAGGAAGAGCTGTTATAGATAAAGAAATTGACTAAATTGATAGCCATCTATCGTTGTCTAGGGTCCATTTAATTGTTGATTCAAGTCTCTCATATGCTGATTGTGGTTC
>CEQL01091469.1_pt1 | contig 15544 bp, 16 predicted proteins | sample 356281 | NCBI WGS metagenome assembly CEQL01 (sample SAMEA2621203, study PRJEB7988) | marine metagenome | biome: marine biome (ENVO:00000447); feature: surface water layer (ENVO:00002042); material: "saline water (ENVO:00002010), including plankton (ENVO:xxxxxxxx)" | depth 5 m
GGCAATGAGGGGAAGGGCAAGACCGGGGTTGGTGCAGTACCAGAACTGAAGGGGCACGTAAAGGGTGGTCTCGGGAAGGGCATTGCGGGGGGCACACACCTGGCGGGGGGCCTGGGAGTCGCAAGGTCCATCAACATCAGCGAAAGAGGGGTCGGTGATGAAGGTAAGTTGAGTGGTGTTTCCAATCATCTTGAAGTAACCAGCCTGCTGCTCGGCAGTCATGGTGAGCTGGTTCCAGATGTGCATCCAATCACCGTATTGGCGATCAATGCGCTGGCCTCCAATCTCGACCTCGACCTGAGCGATGAGCTGCTCACCGGGGAAGTCCAACCAACGGGCATAGACTCCAGTGGCACCAGCAGTGCTGGAGAAAGCGCCAACACCCATGAGCTGGTTAATCTCGGGAAGAGTAACCTGAAGATAGGTGCGGTAGGCAAGATCACCATTGCGGCTGATGGTACATTGGACACGGCGACCGAAATCGGCTTGTCCGTTGAAAGTTTGTTCAATTGCCTCAATGGCAAAGTTAGTGTAACGTCTGTAGGTCACCTTCCAGAAGGTGATCTGGGGGTTACCAGTAAGGTATACATCCTGAGCGCCATAAGCGACTAACTGCATAAGTCCGCCTCCCATGTTTTATACTCTTACTAAAGAAAAAAAAATATTGAATTAGTAATTAATTAATTAATTAATTATTAATTTAGATATACATTATGTATAATATGTTCATTTTGCTCCTTTATACTCGTAATAGTAACATTTTTGGATATTAATTTATTAATTTTGATGTGTCCATGTTGGACCTAATGAAATTCGTTAAATATGAATCCACGAAAACTTGTTTTTTTCCTTCATGATTTTTTGTAAATAAGTATTTTTCACCTTCGATCTTCTTAATAGTCCACCCGTCATTTAAAGCATTGTAAAAAAAAGCCATCTTTTTCATTGTAATGCTATCTATTTTTTCATTTTCCAATTTAATTTCAATATCCATTAATAGAAGGCAAGAAAATGGATATACTTAATAAACTAAATACTTATATCAATAAAAACATTAAAAGGTAACATTGTACCATAATATTGAATAAAAAAATGTCTGCCAACGGATTTAAGATAAAACCAATTAAGAAACTAAAAACTAACGATTTAATTAATGTAACATTAGATGGAAAACATAAAGAAATAATGAATAACTTTGAAAAAGATGATACGGAAACGATTCCAGAACTTCAAGAGAAAAAGGCAAAATTAATTAAAACTTTAAATGAGACAAGTCAAACTGTCGAAGGAAGATTAAATCTACAAGACAAGATACAAGAAATTAATACTAAAATCAAAAATTTAAAGTCTAAAAAAAAGGAATATTTACTCGATAACTCAAAACATATATTTGATTATTTTGAAAACAAGAAAAATATATCAAAACTGGAAAGTAATAATTCTTCTAAAAACAAAAGGGTAGACAATTTTTTTAAGATAGGTGGAGATACTGAAGAAGATGTTTCTAATACAGCAACAAAAAGTATTGTCAATAAGTATCTCAGTAACGTTGACGAGTCCTTTATAAATATAAATTCTTATATTCATTCTTCTAATGTTTGCCAATTTTGTAAAAAAGGAGAAATGATTCCTCTTGAAGATGAGGGAGTTCTTTTGTGTAATTTATGTTTTCGCAATAGCACATATCTCATTGAGAATGAAAAACCATCCTATAAGGAACCCCCTAAAGAAGTTTGTTTTTATGCGTATAAAAGAATTAATCATTTCAAGGAAATTATAGCTCAATTTCAAGGAAAAGAGACTACCCAAATTCCTCCAGAAGTTATTGAAAATATCAAACAACAAATTAAAAAGGAAAGAATTAGTTTGGCACAGGTTACCAATGTTAAAACTAAGGAAATTCTTAAAAAATTGGGATATAATAAATATTATGAGCACATTCCCTTTATAAAAGATAAATTGGGAATAAAACCTCCTATAATGTCTCAAGAATTTGAAGAAACACTTTATAATTTATTTATGGAATTACAAGCACCTTATTCGAAATTTTGTCCTGATGACCGTGTCAATTTCTTAAACTATTATTATACAGCATATAAATTGTGTGAATTGTTAGGAGAAAGACAATATTTAGAACATTTTCCTATGTTGAAAGACAGGGAGAAACGTCTTGACCAAGATAATATCTGGAAGCAAATATGTCAAGAATTGAATTGGGAATTTATTCCTACTATTTAAATTATGTTAATAACAGATACAGGTAAACTATCACTATTACACTAAGACATCCTAATCCCATATTAATAGCCACTCTGGGTCCAAAATCAATATATCCGGCGAATGTATCTGAAACTGTATGGCCTATGAGTGCTCCATAAAGAGCACCATATTGTCCTAAGAAAGTAAAATATTTTTCTAAAGTGATTCCCAACAAAGCGAATATTGCTACGATTGCGTTATCAATAAATCCAAATTTAAATCCTTGGAAGTCTTTCATGTCGATTTTTTGTTATAGTATATACCTACATTATAACAAAAAAATGAATATTCTATGTAAGCATGATTCATTTTGTCTAAAAAATGGAAGAACTAATTAGGTTTGCTGAGTCATTGATCGGTATTAAATATACATTGTGGCAAGGTGGTTCCCTTTTAAAAGAACCACATCCGTTTTATGTAAATGAAATACCAGACATTGAATATATAAAACAACACGGGATAAATTGTGCGGGATTTATAAACCTACTTAGATTGAAATCAGGTAGGAATGTGCCTGGTAATGGAGATTTTAAAGGAGGCACATTTTCTTGGTTTAACTATTTTCAGGATAAAAAATGTTTGGAAGTGTTTGATTACAGAAAAAGATATCCAATAGGTTCTTTACTTTTGAGAAATTATAGGTCTATTTATGACCAAGGACATCTTGCTGTTTTATACGAGTTAGATAAGAATAATATATGGTTAAATAATAAAATTATACATTCATATTACGATAAAAATAATGATAATGGGAGAGTTGGAATATCAAAATTAGGATATTCACATTGTTGTATTCCAGAAGGATATTATGAATATATTGTTTTACCCGAAAATTGGATTTTAAATTAAAAAAAATATTGGTGAATTATTAGCGTTTTATATGTTCTAAGGTGTAATAACATGTAAGACATGTTATTAACTTGATTACTTTTACCAATAACAAAAAAGCCCCCGGTGTGATTTGAACACACGATCTTTCGCTTACTAAGCGAACGCTCTAACCACTAAGCTACGAGGGCATACTAAGTGTTTCCACTTAACATTTTAAAATATTATTTCTATTAAAATTTAACGAATTTAATCGCTTGCTTTTGGGACTTTTCTTTTTCCAAACCTGTGTTTCTTCCTCGCTTGAACTGCCAATTTGTATGCTTTTTTATTATGGTCACAACCTTCATCTAAAATATTAAAATCTACTGCTGCTGCTTTTCCAGCGGTAATATCACTGGCCATTCGCGCAATACCCCATGATGTAGCAGTTTGATTTGGACGAGACCCGGATGAATAATAAGCACCTTGTCCTTTTTTTACCATTTTTTGTAAACTGGCAATAGAGCAACCGGTTTTTTTGGCTAATTCTTTGGATGGAGTTATCTTATCTAATTTATATATTTTTCGGGCTTTTAAAATGTGGTCAGATGTTTTTGATTTGAAAGAGGACACCTTTTTTCGGGTATAATACTTGCCTTTCTTGTAGGCTTTTCTTGATTTATTAAGCTCCCTACGTTGTCTAATTTTATCTTTTTTACTAAGCCTTTTTGGCAGGTATCGTAATGGAACCTTTCTTTTTGTTTTTTTACTCTTTTTATTCTTTTTTCTTTTTGTCTTTCGTTTACCTCCTTCAGTTGGAGTTTCGTAACCGTAGTTCGTATTTTCCATCTCTTCTCTAATTCTTCTGTTTAGTTCTTCTACACCATACAAAGTATGTGGTTCTAATGAAACAAGATCATCATTTATTACATACAATTCCTCATCACTGTCCCAAACTGCTGGTGGATAAAGGGGTGAAAAAAAACTATCAGCAAAAAGACTTAGTTCATGGTCACCACCTTCACGAAATTCAGTTAATATTTGTTCTTTTAGATGGACGGGTTCAATACGACCTCCTCCTTTTCTTGTATGATGGTAATATTTCATTTATACATTACCATGATACTAAATTATTAATAACCGTTATTTTCCATTTACTTGTGAGCTTAGAGTCCTCCAGGGAAACCAACTAAATTGGCACCAATACCAAATCCAGCACCAGAACGCGCGGTAGCTCCAATGGTAGGGATATAAGTATCCAAAATACTGAAGGTAGCAGCAGCGGCAAGAGCAATCATACCAATCTCCTCAAGATCAAGAGATTTCTTGGGAATGGCATAGGCAGCAAGAGCCACCATGAGACCCTCTACTAAATACTTAATAAGGCGTTTCACAAGTTCGCTTAAATCAAATACGCGATTCATTATAATAATAAGTTAGAAAAAAAAGAAAAGAAGGAAAAAAATATTGTTAAATGTTAGTTAAAGCGTATACTTCATTTTTTCATCTATCATTTTTTTATCATAAACTACTATTTTAGTGGTTCTATCCCAAGTGCTAAAAGGAATAATAACTCTTTCATCCTCAACAATTAAACCCAAACTGTATTCTATACATTCCCCTTCAAATTTAAATGGCGCCGAATGTTTCTTGAAATTCATTTCTTCATCAAAAGTTGCCAAAATGTGATAGTAATGGCGGGGGGATTCATAAGAAACAATATGTAATAGGAACCAATACTCATTTTTATATTTAAATCCTGGTGATGATCCCCGCACATGACGGAAAATTTTTGGCATTCTTTCTCTTATTTCAACCATGTCTAATTCATGTGTTTCGGTATTGATTTTACAAATTTGAATAGGACTCCATTTATAAATTAAGTGGTTTTCGTTTTTGTATTTGAAATATACCCAATTTTTCTCACACCAGCTTTCGCAAAACGAAGGCTTAATTTCTTGAGAATTAATGTGTTCAATTTCTGGGTTATAATCTCCATATAACATTCCAATTGTGCCATCTTTATGTTGACTGGTTCCCATATAAACAAGTTTATTTGGATCTTCAATATCTGGAAAAATACGTATGTCTTCAATACCCATATATCGTTTTTCTTCAAAAAGAACTTCAAATGTTTTTTCCTTTGTAATATTAAAACTTTTATCCATCTCTACATATTTATTATTTGTAATAATATAATCATCACAATTTAGGTAACCACCTTCAGCGTTAATCCAGTAATTTACTAACCGTATATTCATTAAATAACCGGTATTATCTTGATTTGGTATAATTGAAGATGAAGATGAAAAAAACTCTTTATCCATAGTGCCAACATCTCGGTGTTCAATATAAGTCCAATCAATTAACTTTTTATATGGTAAAATATCTTTGTAAAATTTAAGATTAGATAATGTATTTGTTATAATAGCATCATCAGTGCTATTGTTAAATATTTTCACTGCTGAATCGTTAATATTTGTTATTCCCAGATAACAGGCAATAATAGAGAATTCGTAATCAAATTTATAGGTATATACGTCATTTGCTAAAAACAAATATTCATCTTTATTTATATCTTTTTTCATAGCAATATTAGCAATATCGTAAAAAAGTTTGGCAATTTGACATTCTCCTGTCATTCTATAGTATTGAACAATTTTATGAAGATTTTCAAGACGTAATGGTGTATGATTATAAGCTTTTAACCAATAAAAAATAGCGTTAGCCATATCATTTTTTGCTTCGTAAATATTAGCTATATTGTAATAACTATACCATACTTCCTGCTCCCAATCCCCCATTTTAATTCTTTTATGGTAGTATTCAATGGCTTCATCAAATTTACCACTATCTTTATACGAATTGGCGAGATAAAAATGATATCTTACATTATCAGGTTCATCTTTTATGCCTTGAAGTAACAAGCGAATATCACGTTCAAATTTATCATCTTTTGCTCCACCATCTCCTACATCGTTAATAAAGAGGGTTTTTTTTCCAATATTTACATTATGATTGTCGGGTGGCGTAGATACATGTTCATGAGTCACTCCACAATAAGTAAATTTACCATTGTTTCTTACAATTCTCATGTTTTGATAATAAAAGTCTTCATTACCTTGTAATAAACAAAATGAATCTGCTTGACTAAGCATACATTTATCAAAATCTCCAATGTCTAAAATCATATCAGCATCCATAAGTAAAACATAATCAGATAAACCAGCTGCCTCTTTTAAGGCAAAAGATCTATTATATCCAAAATCTTTAAATGGCTCTTCAATTACTCTCCCGTCAATATTATGTTCATCAAAAAATGACTCAATAATTTCAATTGTATTGTCTGTAGATCCAGTATCACAAATACAATAGGTATCAATAATACTAACGACTGATGAGAGCAAACGTTTTATAACTTGACTCTCATTTTTTACAATCATATTTAAACAGAGGGTTGGAACATTTTCTATCTCTTGAATTTCTATACGCATATTATTGGTATTATTAAAACCTTCTTATACTCCTTTTCATCATTTTTAATAAAAAAAGTATTCAAACAAATAATAGTTTAAATATTTTTTATTATTTTTTTATTAATCGTTTTCCCATTGCCATATACCTTTTGGAGTATCATCTTCATCATCTGAATCATACCTTGGTTTGTAATTTGGCGCAATATATCTACGACCAATTATTTCAGGAAGTCCAAACAATACGAAAAACCAAGCTGCCATTTTGACGCCTTCAAGAAAAGCCATTTTTATTGGTGTAAATTTGGTATTTTTTTTAAATTTCATTTTTTTATTAATCATCATCCCAGTCCGAGTCATATTTTGGTGGCGGTGGCGCTGGGTAATGCTCGAAATAATATAAGAAGAAGGGAACAAGAACAAGTCCGCTAAAAAGTTGGATGAAAATCTGTCCATGGTTCATTTTACCTTTAACTTTTTTTATGATTTTTTTTTAGAATTTCATTTTTTTATATTAATTAAATCAGCTAAAATTCTTTTCAGTGGATATAGTAACATAGAATGGCAAACACAAGAATATTTTATGATCCGTGCCGAACAATTAAAAATCTTCAACAAGCTACTGGTCCCGGTAGACATACTTTAAACGTTCCCGGAAATGGAGAAACTCCAGATTATATGGAAGACCCTCATATTCGAATTCAAGGATGGGGAGCTAATTTGCGAACAAACTGTATTAATTTGGAAAGTGATATGCGTGGTCTTACCAGGCCACTCAATAGAGATTGTTTAGGAAAAGATAACTATGAGGTTAATGCTGTTCCTACTGAACGTATTCGTTATCCCTCAAATAATCAACTATACACAGAACAATCACGTGCTATTATGCCAGCATGGACTGCCCGTGACCTGGAACAAGTAGATTGGTATACGCTACCATTAGATCCGCAAGAAAATACTTGTAAACCATTTTTAAATAATTTAAGCACTCGTATTTTAGAAAAAGATTATTATAATAAATCATGTGACTACAAATCGTCTCATTAATTATTTTTGTATATATGTTTGATTATATACAAAAGTTTAAACACCAATAATAATATAATCCTAATGTATATATAATCATGGAATTAGCCTTACCTTTAGTTGCTCTTGGTGGTTTATATGTAGTTTCCAATCAAGACAATAAAATAGAAACAACAAAAAAATCAATGAGAAAAGCAAGCTCGAAAACTGAGCCTTTTTCAAATATGGGTAAAAAGCCCAATTACATTCCTAATACAAATATTCCTCCTCAAAATTATCCGGTAACAAATCAAAAAGAACTATCCAGAACAGTTGAGGAATTTCCTAATCCTAATACAAGCACGGATAAATACTTTAACCAAACTTATTTTCAGAATCAACAACAGAATGGAGTTAATGTTGGAAATCAAATTCAACAAGTATACTCTTTAAGCGGAGATTATTTAGATAGCAAGGAATTCAAACATAACAATATGGTTCCATTCAATGGTGGTAAAATTAGGGGAAATACATATGATATGAATTTGTCTGAAACCATTCTTGATAATATGGTTGGTTCAGGAACGAACGTTATTAAAAAGATAGAACAGGCTCCTTTATTTAAGCCCGAAGATAATATGAGTTATCCTAACGGAACACCTAATAGTAGTGATTTTTTCCAATCACGAGTCAATCCTGGTATGAGAAATAGTAACAATAAACCATTTGAAAGCCAACGTGTTGCGCCAGGATTAAATCAAGGATATACTACTCAAGGAAGCGGGGGGTTTAATTCTGGTATGGAGTCTCGTGACCAGTGGTTACCTAAAACCGTTGATGAATTAAGGGTAGCAACCAACCCAAAGTTGGAATACAATCTTAATAATTTAGAAGGACCTGCGCAATCTGTTATTAAAAATCCTGGTCTTATAGGAAGAGTTGAAAAACAACTTCCAGACACTTTTTATATTAATAGTCAGGATAGGTGGTTAACAACTACAGGTGGAGAAAAAGGACAAGCTTTACGTCCTGAACAAGAAATGGGAATTATTCGTCGACCAACAGATCGAAATGATTATATGGGGCCTGCTGCTGCTACAGAAGTAGGTGTGGGTCGTGCTCCTACAGGATTCGAGGCATCAAAACGCACACCACAATCAACGACTTTGTTTGACGATAAACAGGTATGTCCTACAGTTGGACGTGATCAAGGGTCTGATTTGAATAAGCAAGTTAAAAGTTATACAAATTATCAAAATGCGAGAACCACAACATCCCAACCAGATAGTTTCCGCTCTGGATTTAGCGGAGCTATTGGTGCTGTTGTGGCGCCCTTCCTTGATGCATTAAAACCATCTCGAAGGGATGAAGTTTGTGCAAACGTGCGTGTTTATGGAGGAGCTGGAACAGCAGTTGAGTCTAATTATGTTAATAATCCTAATGATGTTGCTCCTACAACAATCAAGGAAACAACAACCCATTCTGTGGATTTCAATATTAATAACCAATCATCAACATATGTAAATAATTATACTGCACCAGAAGAAACAAACAGACAAACAACCCAATATAATAGTTATGGCAGTGTTGGAAATAATAGTTCCGGTGATATGAGTTATGGTGCTGCGTATCGTCAACACAATAATGATATAAAGGCTCAGACTATTCACAATCGTGCCAATCAAGGTGGAACACAAATGTTTAATCAGCAAATGAATTTATCGATAGCTAAAGAAGATACCAATTGTATGGACAATAGACCTTTTGGACCAGTTTCTAACGTAACAAAACCACCAACAGAAAGAACGTATGGAAAATTAAACACTCCTCAACAAAATGATATGGGAATTGAGGTTCAAAGAAATCAACCTGATATATTGAACGCGTTCAGAAGTAATCCCTACACACAATCATTGACAACATCGGTATAATTCTTTTACAATTTTAGTAATTATTACCAATTTTTTTATTTTCGTAATTTTTTCATATTATTATAAAATATAAGATGAAAAAAAAGATATTTTTAATTGGTAGTTGTAGAATACACAGACCATTTAATAGTGATTTACAACATAAAAATGGTGGAAAATTTCTTTTATATGATTGTTTAAATACTAAATGGCATAGACCATGTTTTTTAGGAAGCTTATATGAAAGTAGTTATATTCTCCAAACCTTGAAATTCTTAGCAGAGCGAAAAATTGAAAATAAAGAAAATATTCAACATCTCCCACGTCGAAAACCAACCGATAAAAAACATTTTTTAAAATTACGTCATAAATTAATGATAGCAGATATAATTATAATTGAAATCGCCACATTAAAATACTGTATGAACGACGATAATATTTATTTATCTGTGGAAAACAACAGACTGCTTGGTATAAAACCCACAAAAGAAGGCATATTGACCCAAAAGCAGTTAATTCATAATATAAAACAAATTGAAAGCCTGGTTCACGAGATTGGTAAAAAAGTATTGTTTGTTTCTCATTTTAATCATGATCATATTAACCAACCAATTCTTCCTGGTAGACGAATAATAATTAACAGTTTAAAAACTACAGCAAAACACTATTTTAATCCAACTGATGTAATTACTTCTGAGAGTAAATTAAGTGATCCAACTCATTATAATTTAGATACAGAAGCAGAAATAATGGAAGAAATTCATAAAAAATTATCAAGTATGTAAAAAATCGGCGTTTAAATGTTAAAAGGAGTAAAATAAATGAATTGTTCGAATTGATGGGTAAAAAATATAATAATATGTATAATATTAAAGTAATATACATATTAATTTCATATACAGCTTAAACATGTCAATTATAATACACGAAGAAATATCAAATAAATTGAAATATTTTCATGAGGTTGGAAAAATTCCTAATATTGTTTTTCACGGGCCACATGCTTCTGGAAAAAGAACAATATTAAATGACTTTATTAACTTGATTTATAATAACGATGCTGACCGTATAAAATCCTATGTTATGTATGTTAACTGTGCCTATGGTAAAGGAATAAAATTTATTAGGGATGAACTAAAATTTTTTGCGAAAACAAACATTTCTACAAATTCTGGACACAACTTCAAATGTGTGGTTTTGTTAAATGCTGATAAACTTACAACTGACGCTCAATCAGCACTTCGTCGTTGTATAGAATTATATAACCACACAACTCGATTTTTTATTATTGTAGAAGATAAATACAAGTTGCTCAAACCCATTTTATCAAGATTTTGTGAAATTTATGTTTACAGACCTTATATTAATGGAAAACAAACTAATTTATGTAATTACACCATCGAAAGCACTTTTAATCCAAAATCTTACAGATCTACAAGATTAGAATGGCTTAAGAAAGAACTTTCAGTTGGTGTCTTTTCTGAACATGAGTTACTTCAACTATCATCAAAATTTTATGAAAAAGGTTACTGTGCGCTGGATATTATTCAATTGTTAGATGGAAAAAAAATAAATCTTTCTGAAGAAAAACTTAAAAATGTAGATGAATTATTGACTGGTCTTCACACAATCAAAAATGATATAAAAAATGAAAAAATGATGATGTATTTTACTCTTTATTTTATGTTTACTAAAAACATTTTATCTCTAACAAAGGTTATATCTATATAAAATTTATATTACTAATTAGTTAAAATTTTGAAATAAAAGATTTACTATACTTTATAACATGGATGACTTTAATGTTACTTCTTTACATGAATCTAAGAATGAATGGGGGGCTCGTCTTCTTACCATACTTACACCTTTAATCATTGAAGGGTTTCAATCCATATATGAAGAGTCATATTCATTGTGTCAATCTAACAACGAAACTGAAAAACATTTAATGACATTTCAAAATTTTATTAGTCGTATTCCCAAATGGAATAGCAATATAGTTGAAGAAGAACAAAAACGAATTTCTGAAAAGAGCGGGTGTTCTTACTTAGAGGATTTAATTACATGTGTTCATATAATTCAATTGAAATTATTAACAGCTGTAAGAGTGGGGTCTAAACAAAAAAAGATAGATATAAAAATTCCAAATATTAATGATTTTATTCACAAAGTTTACATTAACTCAGCAAGAAAAATATACAAAAATGTGTATCTTTTTGAAAGAAACGTCCCACCCTTACAAGTTCAAAAACATGGACGTGAATTGGAGATATTAATACAAGAATCTATCTTAAATTCCGTTAGAGAAAGTATTCCTGTAGATCTTTTATTGCGTTCTTATTTAGACGAGACAACTGAAGAAGATGTTAATGTAGAGATTCAAGAAGAAGAAATTTCGGTTCCAAGTGAAACTCCTCAAACTTCCCCACCCACTCTGTCTGGGGGTTCACCTGTTAAAAAATCTTTAACTTTTAGTGAGCAACCCAGTATGTCAGAACCCCAACCAATAAAAACATTAGAAACAATTAGTAATAATATTCAAACTGAACAATTACAATTAGAAAATGAACAAAACGACTCCCAGTCATCAGAAAAACTTAAAATCAGTGATTTAAATGGGAATTTGACACATGAAGATGTTCACTCGTTAGATCCGCCATCAATTGAGGTAATCCCTGATTTGATGATTGATGATATTGAAATTTTACCTTAATATGCGTATTTTTTATTATAAGATTTTCAAATTTTATAATAAATGGATAACATGATAATGCTTGCTACATCAATTTCTTTTGTATATTTTGTTATAAGATTTATTCAAATAAAACAAAGCAAAGATGATGAAAAGCCATCAATTAAAAGTGTAATGAAAGATACTTTAGTTATATTTATCTCCAGTATATTGGGTATTACCCTTATGGAACAACTTTCACCGTTTTTAAATGAAAGCAAATCAGCAGGAGGTGGAGGGGGAAAATCACCAGCATTTACAGATAACCCTAATTTTTAACGACCTGTCCATACTTTAATTATCGGACGATTACTAAACAACAATGGTCTTTGTTTAAATTCTTCATAGGTCGTTCCCCATTTTTCATACATCCAAATATCACCAAAGAGAGAATGCCTTTTTTCCATTAAAAATGGAAATTCTGTGCTAAAAATTATTCCCATTATTCTCTCTAAACTACATCTGTCTTTTCTGTTTTTTATAATATGAACCATTGACAATACATTATATTTGTTGTGTATAGATTCAATAAATGATAATGAAATATATGCCTGAACTCCAAAACAACCTCGCCACTTATGGCGCTTGTTAAAACTTAGTGACTGAACAGTATCCGAATTTAATTTTGATTTAATTGTGTAAGTATTTTTCATATTACGCATTAGCCGCATGGCATGACCAAGGTCTTCTTGATAATCAAAATGCCATAATGGCATTATAGGCATTTTTTCTAATGCTTCAAATTTAATTCTGGCTTGAAAAAAGACACTATCATGTATAATAACCGCAGCTGGAAAAAACTTATATTTGTGTAAATAATAATAAGGTAACAATTCTCCAGAACCATTGAATTCTGACTTTATAAATCGAATATTATCAAGATTGTGAAAATCTTTTACAAATTCTTGATTACTATTATCATCTATTACAATAATTTCTTTTGTGGGATAAAAATTCCTAAGTCGTTTGACGCATTCATTCCAATATAAATTTGTTTTATCTGAATTTACGTGTCTTGTAAGGATAAATCCATAATTCATTAATAATAAATTTTATTAAAATATATTATTATTTTTTATTTAAGACTTTTTACATTTCGTCAATATTCATAATTGGTTCGACATTAGGAATTTCGGATCTATTTGTTTCAAATTTTTTGAATTCGGGACGGTCCAATTGCGCTTGAGGAGTATGATTATGAACACAACGAGCAATCATTTTGTATAATTTAAAATCAGGATACCTATCTGTTCCGTTATTTTTGTATAGCACATTAATTCCATTATCATCAATACACCATTCAACTATGATTCGTGTTATTTTATCACATTTATTTAAATCTTTTATTTCCTTAAGGTCATCTACCAAATAATCAAAAATAGAACATGCAAGTCGACATAAATCAAAGCTATAATTCGGTTCAAGTCTTGGTTTCTTAGGGTTGTAATATGGCTCTATATTATATTGGGTTGCGGCATCTCCTGTCGGGCTAAAACTATCACTACACATTATTTTCCCATCATGTTTATAAATTGCTCTACCAAAATCAATGATTTTGAATATTTTACCATAAGTCGGAACCTTATAATGTACACCTTTAAAGCAGTAATAAACAAATTTTTTTTTTGTAGATACATACATTACATTATTTGTGTGAAGGTCGTTATGGGTAAACGAAAATACTTTTTGATATGTGATTAAAGTCATAATAATCTGCATCAACGCAGATAACCAAAGCTTTTCACTCATTTTATCATCTAAAATAAGTTGGTCCAATGTATCAGAACAAGCTTCCATACAGATAAGTTGAACTGGGAATTCAGGAAAATAAGCATTTATTATTTCTTCTTCACTTTCTTCCGAGGAATCGTCACTACTACCCTCATCTGATTCGCTTGTTTCAGTATTTTCACTTTCATCTTCATCGGTGTAAGAAACCTCACTATTTTCATCAGAACTATCGCTTAATTTTTGACTAATTATAGAGGAATTATCATCATTTTCTTTAATTGACAGACTATTTGAATCAATAGTATCTGCCACTAATTCATTGTGCTCCTCTAAATTATTAGTTGTTAATGTCAAAATTTCTTTGGAATCCAAGGTTTCATTTGGCAATGAGGAGTTATCTATCTCTTCAATAAAAACATCCCCAAAATCAGTTTCTTCTATACAATCAATATCTAAGGTCAAATTATCACTTGGTAAATCTTGAATTTTTATAGTTGGTAAATCAGGTCTGCTTGAATCATCTTCAAACAAATCATTATAATTATCAATGGTAAATAACTTGTCTTTGTTTTTTACAAAAAAATCAGATTTGACCAAATATTCTAAATCATCATAGACGTTTAATTTAAAATTTTTCTTTATTGTCAAAAATGAACCATAATACCGAATTCCATGAACAAACCGTTTTGATGAGAGAAGTTGATTACTTAAATAAGAAAAAAACCCATCAACATAAGAACAATTATTTGTATCTAAAATTTTGGAATTACATGTTTCAGAAGTTGAAGAATGTGTTGGTAAGGTTGTAATTTTTTCATTGATTTCATATTTACCAATCATAAATTTAACAGGATCAAGAAGAGGGGCAAATTTAAAAAATACTTTATCTTGATGTGGTTTTCCTACAGCACTTTTAATTAGACATTGATGAACATTATCGCTTAAAGATCTCTGGAGTTTGTCTATATAATGAGTATGGTTTAAGTTCACTGTTGAAAAGTTGGTATCGTTCAATACAAAAAAATTTTTGTAGATTGGGATATAGTTTTGTGGTTTTTCAAATCCCATTTTTTCTAAACTTTGGAAGAGTTCCGTGTTTTTTCGTTTTTCATAGTTGACCGTTATTGTCATTATACTTGTCATTTAGAAAAGGAAAAAGGGGTCAACGCAAATATGCTTAATTGATTGCGTTATTTATAAGTTGATTTAATCAAAGGAATATATACTATGTCGTTAGAGCTTAAAAAATTTAATATGAAAAATATAAGTTTCAAACCAAATGAAAATAAAGGACCAGTTGTTGTTTTGATTGGTAGACGTGACACCGGAAAAAGTTTTTTAGTTAGAGATTTACTTTATTATCATCAAGATATCCCAATTGGAACGGTAATTTCCGGAACAGAAGAAGGTAATGGATTTTATGGAAACATGGTTCCAAAACTTTTTATTCATGGAGAATACAATACGGCAATTATTGAAAATATACTAAAAAGACAAAGACAGGTTCTAAAACAAATTAAAAAAGAAATTGAAACATACAAAAAAAGCACTATCGACCCTCGTGCGTTTGTCATATTGGATGATTGTTTATATGATAATACTTGGTCTCGTGATAAAATGATGCG
>CEQL01034982.1_pt1 | contig 15448 bp, 15 predicted proteins | sample 356281 | NCBI WGS metagenome assembly CEQL01 (sample SAMEA2621203, study PRJEB7988) | marine metagenome | biome: marine biome (ENVO:00000447); feature: surface water layer (ENVO:00002042); material: "saline water (ENVO:00002010), including plankton (ENVO:xxxxxxxx)" | depth 5 m
ACATCAACATTATCATGATCTGGATGCCAACAATCATAATCAGTTACCATTGACACAGAGGCATATCTAATCTCCGCTTCTCTAGCCAATTTAGCCTCTGGCATATTTGTCATACCAATTACATCTACATTCCAAGATCTGTATAAATTAGATTCAGCTAATGTGGAAAATTGTGGACCCTCTATAACAATATAAGTACCTCCCATTTTGTAATCTATTTTAGAATTTTTTATTGCATCTTCGCATGCATTCATTAAACCTTTTGAAGTTGGATTAGCCATTGAAACATGAGCTACTATTTCATCATCAAAAAAAGTTTTATTTCTCGCAAAAGTTCTATCTATGAATTGGTCAACGATAATAAATTTTCCGGGTTGCAAATCCTCTTTAAGAGATCCAACAGCTGAAATAGAAACTAAATCAGATACCCCTAATTGTTTTAAAGCATCTATATTTGCTCTAAAATTAATTTTAGATGGCGATATAAAATGTCCCCTTCCATGTCTAGGTATAAAAAAAACTTCTTTATTATTATATTTAATTTTTAGAATATTATCCGAGGGTTTTCCCCAGGGTGTTGTTAAATCTAATATTTCTTTATCTTTAAATTCCTCGATATCATAGAGACCGCTACCTCCAATTATTCCTAATTTATTTGTCATATTATTTAAAATGATTTATTTATAACTTAAAAAATTATGGATTTAAAAGACTATATTAGATCAATTCCAGATTATCCAAAAAAAGGAATTTTATTTAGAGATATTACCACATTAATTAAAAATGAGGATGCTTTTAAAAATACCATTGATTTAATTGTTTTAGAAACAAAAAAATTTAAGGTAGATAAAGTTGCGGCCATAGAGTCAAGAGGTTTCGTATTTGCATCAGCAGTCTCCTATATTTTGAATAAACCATTTATTCTCTTAAGAAAAAAAAATAAACTTCCAGCTGAAACACACTCTGTGGATTTTGAATTAGAATATGGAAATGCAACAATTGAGGTTCATAAGGACTCAATTAGTAATGAGGAAAATATTTTAATAATAGACGATTTAATTGCTACTGGAGGAACAGCTGAAGCATCTGCTAAATTAGTAGAGATGTCGGGTGGAAAAGTTTCTGGTTTTATATTTGTTATTAATTTATTCGACTTAGGTGGTAGTGAAAAATTAATAAAAAAAGGTTATGAGGTAAAAAATCTTATTAATTTTCCAGGCCATTAAAAGATTTTGAATTCATATCCATAATTTCCTCTATTTTATCTTCATATTTATTTTGAATATAAATAAGCGATACACCAATTTTTGAGGCAAGAAAGTATTGTTTTTCAATTAAAAATCTATGAATTTTATTATCTAATATTTTAGAAATATTAAAATCATTTTGCTCTATGCATATCATAATTGGATTTACTTCATTAAAATTTAAAGAGGAAATTACCTCATAATCATATCCCTCAACATCTATATTTAAGAAATCAACTTTATTAATATTATAATTTTTTAAAATAGTGGATAATTTATAGCACTTAATTGGTATTTTTTTTAAATCATTATTTTGAATCAGAGAATTTTGTTGATTTATTGGTCCATTTTCATAATAAAAAGTTTCTCCATCTTTGTTGCTTATTGCAGAATTAATATTAATGTCATGAGGTCTAGCTATATTAAACAAATCGATTGAACTTTTGCTTAAATCTACGTTTATTCCGTTCCACCCTTTTTTAAATAAACAATATGTCAAAGAACCTTTAATTGGATGGTAGCAACCTATATCAACATATACTCCATTGTTTTTATTTCTGAAAAAACGACAAATAAATATATCCTCCCCAAACTCTCCAAGATGCAAATTAAATTTTTTTGATTTAAAGATCTTAAATTTTTTATACAATCCATAAAAAAATTTATTTGTTAGTAAAAATTCTTTAATTTTCATAAATCAATCAATTCTATACCAAGATTTCATTCCTATAATCGAAGATAATAAACCAAAGCCCCTAAAAGAATATTTGTAAAACTCGTTTTTATTGAAAGTAAATGCAAAGTATATCATTTTAAATATAGATCTAAATAATGGACCTAGAGATTTTAAAATTGCTATTGAAAAACCAAAATTTTTTTTGTTATAATAAAATGTTGACCACATTAAGTGCCAATTTCTAATTTTAATATTTGATATTTTGTTATCAAATCCATCGAGTGATCCCTTAGCTCCTAAATGATCAACAATTAATTTTGTACTTGAATATACATTTTTATTTTTTTTTTTTAATTCCATACATAGATCAGTTTCTTCGTAAAATAAAAAATAATTTTCATCAAACAATTTTTTATTTTCAAATTTAGACAAATCAAATAAAATGGAACATCCAACAACCCAATCAACCTTTTGTAGATAATTTATGTCTACACTCAAATTTTTATTGTACTTTCTGTCATCAAAAAAATATGCAGGGGGTGTATTAATATTTTTTTCGTATTGAGTACCGATGGCTGAAAAATCTATATTACCATTCAAATATATCTTTATGTTATCAAAAAACTCTTTAGAGCAAATTGTGTCTGGATTTAGTGTTAAAACATATCTTGTCTTAGATTTTAAAATACCAAAGTTATTGCCAGCTCCCATTCCTAAGTTTTTTCCTGAACAATATATTTCTACATTTGGATAATATTTTTTTATATGATCTGTTTTTTCAAAATTATTAGAATTTTCTATAATAATAACTTTAACATTTAAATTAATAGCTTTTAAACACATCTCTAGGATGTCAGTATTAGTTTTATAAGTGACAATTACTGCTGTTAAATCTTCTAATTTATTATCCATAATTTAGACTTAATTAATTATATACTCCTTTTTTGATTAATGTAAAAAATTTAAATGCAAAAAATTATTGTTACAGGTGGTCTTGGTTTTATTGGGAGTAACCTGATAAAATATTTACTTTCAAAGAAATTATTTGTAATAAATTTAGACAAAATATCCTATGCTTCAAATTTTTATAATGTAAGGGAGTTTAAAAATCATAAAAATTACAAATTTATTAAATGCGATATAAGAAATTATAAAAAGTTAATTTCAATAATTTATAATCATAATCCTATTTGTATTTTTAATTTAGCGGCAGAAACACACGTAGATCGATCAATTGATGGGCCAAAGCCCTTTATCGAAAATAATATTAATGGAATTTTTTCGCTTTTAGAAGCTGTTAGAAAATATTCAAAAAAAAATAAATCATTTAAATTTATTCATATATCGACTGACGAGGTCTATGGTGATGTTTTGAAAGGAAGGTCAAAAGAAACTGATCAATATTTACCAAGCTCACCTTATGCAGCTAGTAAAGCATCTTCAGATCATTTGGTTAATTCATATGTTAGAACTTATGGAATCCCAGCAATAATAACAAATTGTTCAAACAATTATGGACCAAGACAACATCCTGAAAAGTTAATTCCAAAATTAATATTTAATATTCTTAAGAATAAAAAATTACCCATTTATGGCAAAGGCAAAAATTCAAGAGAATGGATTTATGTAGATGATCACTGTGATGCACTTTTTAGAATTTTTAAAAAAGGAAAAATTGGAGAAAATTATAATATTGGTTCAAATATTAATTTAAAAAATATCGATGTAGCTAAAAATTTGATAAATGTTGCTAAAAATAATTTTTTGGTTGGAAAAAACGTAAAAATAAAATTTGTTAAAGATAGGCCTGGCCATGATGTAAGATATGCAATTAATAGTAATAAAATTAAAAAACAATTAAATTGGAAAGCCAAGGTTAGTTTTTCTAAAGGTATTAATTTAACTTTTTTATGGTACTTAAAAAATTTAAATTATTATTCTGGTTTAAAAAAAAAAGATATTATAGAAAGATTGGGTATAAAAAATGATTAGAAAAGGAATAATATTGTCTGGAGGCAAGGGAACGAGATTAAGCCCCTTAACGAAAGCTGTGAATAAGCAACTCCTGCCAATATATGATAAACCACTAATTTTTTACCCCCTTTCAATTTTGATGTTGGCAAAAATCAGAGATATTTTAATTATTGTAAATAAAGGTGAAAAAGAGCAATATAAAAAAATTCTAAAGGATGGAACAAACCTAGGTATCAAAATTACTTTTGTTGAACAAAATAAACCTAGGGGTTTACCTGATGCTTTTATTTTAGGTGAAAAATTTATTAAAAAAAATAAGGTTTGTTTGATACTTGGTGATAATTTTTTTTATGGTCAGAGATTAACTTCATTACTTAAATCATGTACTAATTTGAAAAATGGAGCTAAAGTATTATTACATAGAGTAAATAAGCCTGAAAATTTTGGTATAGCGAAGATTAAAAATAAGAAAATTGCAAAAATAATTGAAAAACCTAAAAAATATATATCTGATATGGCAATCACCGGCTTGTATTTTTTCGACAAAAATGTTGCAGAATACTCAAAAAAATTAAAACCATCTAAAAGAGGAGAACTCGAGATTGTTGACTTGCTTAAAAAATATTTAAAAAAAAATATATTAAGTGCCGAAATCTTTGGAAGAGGTGGCGCTTGGCTAGACACAGGTTCAATAGATAATTTTTATAAGACAAGTGAATTTGTATCCTCAGTGGAAAATAGACAAGGTTTTAAAATAGCATGTTTAGAAGAAATAGCCTTTAGAAATAAATGGATTAAAAATGCACAGATTAAAAAATCAATAAAATTTTACGGAAAATGTGAGTATTCGAATTATTTAAAAAAATTAATATCAAAATGAAAATAAGTAAAACAAAGTTCAAAAATTTATATATTTATCAAGGAAATAGATACTTAGATAACAGAGGGGAATTTAGAGAATTAATTAAACAGAAAAATATAAAAAAAAAAATTATTTTTACAGTATATTCAAGATCTAAGAAAAATGTTTTGAGAGGTTTACATATGCAAAAGAAAAATACGCAGGATAAATTTATAACAGTTCTAAAGGGTAAAATTTTAGATGTGGTGGTTGATTGTAGAAAAAAATCTAAAACATTTGGTAAACATTTTAAAATTATTTTATCAGATAAAAATTGTAAGTCTTTGTATATACCAGCAGGATTTGCACACGGATTTTTGAGTCTAGACAATGATAATTATATTGTTTACGGCTGCTCAGCCTATAGGGATAAAAAAAGTGAGATTAGTATTAAATGGAATGACCCTTATTTAAAAATAAACTGGGGAATAAAAAGACCTATTCTCTCTTTTAAAGATAAAGATAACTTTTTTTTTAAAAATATTAAATTTTAAATGTCTAATTTAAACATGTATTGTCTCAGTATTAATGAGCAAATTAAAGAAAAAATAAAAGAATTAAATTATATTCCTGTAGGTCTTGGTATTAAAAATTATCCAGAAGGATGGTTGAGAGATAATACTGGACAAAATATATCAGTTAAAAATAAATACTATGGTGAATATTCGTTTCATTATTGGTTCTGGAAAAATGCATTGAAAAATTATAACGAGAAATATTGGATTGGTTTTTGTGCGTATAGAAGATTTTGGGGTAGAGATATAAAAATTAATAAAAATATTGTAAATTTAAAAGATAATGTTTTGCAAGAAATCCCAAAATCTTGGGATATTTATGATGCGATAATTGGTGACGAGGTCAATATTTCAAAAATCAAATGGATAAAGATTTTAAAATATGGAAAAAGAGCATTACTAAGTAATCCTAAGGCCTTAATTGAAAAAAATAGAAACATCAAATTTCAATTTGATATGATGCATGGTAGTGGCATACTCGATAAAGCAATAAATTTGTTATCATCAGCTGATAAAGATGATTTTTATAAGTTTATAATTTCAAAAAATTCATACAATCAAGGCAATATGTTTATTTCAAAATCGAAAAAGTTAATGAATGATTATTATACATCTGTTTTTAACTGGCTCGAAAAATGTGAACAAATATTTGGATTTAATTTAGAGGGATATGGCAAACAGCGTTTATATGCATTTTTAGCTGAAAGATATCTTCCTTTTTGGTTTAATAAGTATTCAAAATGTATGACTTGGCCAATTTTTTTTTATGAATTAAATTAATAGTAAATGAGTAAAGAAATAGTAGAATTTTTAGATCTTGGTATGCAGCCAATGGCAAATGCGTTTTTAAAAAAGAATCAATTATTAAAAAAAGAACAAAAATATAAACTAACTATCTGTTATAATAAAATAAACTATATGGTTTCAATTAAAAATACATTTTCGAGTAAAAAAATGTTTAATAACAAATATCCTTATAGGTCTTCAATGTCTAAATCGGTACAAAAATCTTTTTTATATTTAACAGATAAAATAAAAAAAAAATTCAAACCTAAAAATATATTAGAAATAGGAAGTAATGATGGTGCATTTATTAAATATTTTGAAAAAAAAAAAGTTGTTGGTATTGAGCCATGTGCAAATGTTGAAGTGATTACAAAAAGAATGGGTTTTAAAACATACCCAAAATTCTGGAATGACAAAACTTCAAGAATGATATTAAAAAGACATGGAAAATTTGATCTGATATTCTCAGCAAATACTTTAAGTCATATTAGAAATCTCAACAATGTATTTAAAAATATTTATAAAGTATTAAATGATAATGGTATTCTTATTATTGAAGATCCGTCTTTGTTAGAGTGTTTAAAAAGAAATACGTATGATCAATTCTATAATGAGCACATTTATGTATTTTCTACAGTTAGTCTAAATAATATTTTAAAAAATAACAATTTAGAAATTTACAAAATTGAAAATTTGGAAATACATGGTGGATCTCTAAGATATTACATAAAAAAAAAAAGTAATAATATTAAATTAGAAAATTCTTTTAAAAAACAAATTAAAAAAGAAATTAATTTTGGATTAACTAAAGTAAGTACATATTTTAAATTTAAACAAAGAGTACAAATTTCCAAAAAAAAACTTTTGAATTTATTTATAAGGTTAAAAAAAAAAGAAAATAAAATAATTGGATATGGAGCTACTGCAAAATCAACCACGATTTTGAATTATTGCAAAATTAATTCTACATTAATCGATTATTTTTTAGATACTACTCCTGATAAACAAAATAAGTTTACACCTGGAACGAAAATTAAAATAAAAAAATATAAAAATGGAGTCAGCAAAGATGTAAACTATGTATTTTTAGGTGCATGGAATTTTAAAAAAGAAATTCTTAAAAAAGAAAAAAAATTTATTAGAAATGGTGGAAAATTTATAACTCATACGCCAATGCCAAAAATATTATGATTAAAATAGTTTTTACAGGTGGGACTGGAAGATTTGCTCATGAATTAAAAAAAATTAAAACAAAATTTATGATGTTATATCCAAGTAAAACTGATCTTGACATTACAAATTATAAATCTATTGAAAAATATTTGAGGAATAATAAACCTAAATATTTAATTCATGCAGCAGGATTGTCTAGGCCTATGGAATTACACAATAGAGATATTTCTAAAAGTATAAATTTAAATATTTTAGGTACTTGCAATATTGTTAAGGTATGTAAAAAACTATCTATTAAGTTAATTTATTTTTCAACTAATTATGTTTATCCTGGCATAAAGGGAAACTACTCAGAAAATGATTCCGTAAAACCAATAAATAAATACGCATTATCTAAACTTGGTGGAGAATGCGCCGTATCTATGTATGATAATTCACTTATACTTAGAATTTGTATGACTGAGGCACCATTTGTTCATAAAAAAGCTTTTAATGATGTTCACCTTAATTTTATGTTTCACCAAGAACTAGCTAAAAATTTATTTAAATTAATAAAATATAAAGGTATTTTGAATGTTGGTGGTAAAACTCAAACAGTTTATAACTTTGCAAAAAAACATAACAAAAAAATAAAAAAAGTATCTGCTAAGAAATTATTAGGAAAAAATTATCCTTTAAAACAATCAATGAACACAAAAAAATATAAAAATATTATTAAAAATTAGTCTAAATTTTTAAGATATTTGATAATATTCCTATTTTCAAAAAACTTAAATAGAGGGCTTCTTTTTGAAAAATTTTTGTCTATAAATGGTGGAATATCAGTTTCATAGTTTGATTTTTTCTCTTTTTTAAATCTGTAATCAGTAAATAATTTTCTTAAACTAATGTTATTTTCCAAATTCTTAGAGGGGACACATTTTTTTCTGTCAATATTAAAAATTATAATTGAGTCATAAAATTCAATAGAATAAATTATTTTTGATAGTAAATTCATATTTTTTTTTAAGTTAGGGTTCCTTCTGTGAATATTTTCTACAATTTTATTAGCGAAACTATATAGAGAATATTTTGAAGGATTATTAAAACCTTTTTTTTTCATAAAACTAGTATGAGTATCTTCAAAAATTATTTTACCTCCATCATTTACGTTATTAACAGACTCCATTAAAGTTGTGATTTGCTGTATATTTGTATGTCCACCGTCATCTATAATAACATCGAATTTTTTATTTTTTTTATAGAAACTCCTCCAAAAACTTTTCTTTGACTGATCTCCAATTGTAATATTAAAACCATACTTTTTTAAACTTAATGCCTCAGGATTTAAGTCAATACCATAAATCCCACTACCTTTTTTAAAAAATTTTTTCCACATAAATAATGAACCACCGTCACCAATGCCTATTTCAAGAATTTTTAATTTTTTTTTTTTTAAAGAATTAAAAGCTTTTTCGTAAATTGAAAAGTAATTGTCCCACTTAATAGAATATTTCTTTGATTTTTTAAATTCTTTATATAATTTCACAACAATAAATTTTTTGGTAGCGGGAAGTGGGATCGAACCACTGACCTCGGGCTTATGAGTCCCGCGCTCTAACCAACTGAGCTACCCCGCCATTAAATTCATTTTGATATATACTATTTTGATCTTTATGAAGCAATATGTTTTATAAGGTAATATAATACACCTGTTATTATAGTTGCGATAACAAAACCCTCTATAAAAAGAAAAATAATTTTTTTCTTATTTTTATAATTAGTTTTTAAATATACATGTAGCAATGTGTAAATACCCACTATTGCTATACTTAACAATATATCAGTTGGTAACATAAAATTATTTTCCACCTATTGTCATTCCACTAATTAACATTGTTGGAGAGTTTGTAGAATATTTAAATTCTAAATCGTCAGCTAATACGATATTTTTATATATTTCATTAAAATTTCCAGCAATAGTTATCTCGCTTACAGGATATATGAATTCTCCATTTTCTATTATCATGCCAGATGCTCCAACTGAATAATCTCCAGTAATAATATTTGCACCTCTACCTATAGTCTCGTTCACGTAAAGTAATTTTTTATTTGAATTTATTAATTTTTTAAATGTTTCATTTCCATTCTTAAAATAAAGGTTTGTCGATCCGCTAGATCTACCATTAGATTTTCTATTTATTTTTTTTCCACTATAAGTCTCTACTAAATAATCTTTTAGCACACCATTTTTAACTAACTCGAGATCTTGAGCCTTCACACCCTCACTGTCAAAATATCTAGATCCATTTCCTTTTTTGATACTGGCTCTGTCAATTATATTAATTTTTTCATCAAAAATTTGTTTATTCAAACTATCTTTTAAAAACGTAGTTCCTTTAGAAATAGTGTTTGAGGAGATCGCATTGGAAAATGTAGATAAAATATTTTGTGCTATTCTTTTGTCAAAAATAACATCCATTTTATTACTTTCTATTTTTTTTGGATTTAATTTTTTAATCGCTAATCTAGCAGCACTTTGGCCTATTTGTTTAGGTGTTAAAAGGTCTTTAAAAAATCTTTTACTCGTATACTCATAATCTCTTTCCATGCTGCCGTTACTTTTAGATACAACTTCGCAATAAGCTGTAAATTGTGATGTTTTATATCCATCAGAAAAACCATTAGAATTTGCTAATACAAAATTAGATTTGGTTTCACTAAAACCAGAGCCATTTGTATTAACTATTTTATTATTTGAGAATGCTTCCTCTTCTGCTTCTTTTATAAAATTTAGCTTATCAGAATTACTTAAAAATGTATTGTCATATAATTCTAAATCTTTTTTACCTTTAAAATGTAATTCTTTATCAGGTAAAGAATTATATTCATCTTCGGGAGTAACTTTTGTTGAATCAATACATCTTTTTATAAGGTCTATTAAATTATTTTCTTTAAGATTTGTTGAGGATATAGACGCTTTTTTTTTACCAATAAAAGTTGTTAAAGTTAATCCAAGATTCTCAGATCTTTCAGAACCATCAAGTTTTTTATTTCTTATATTTACACTTTCCGATATAGAGCTCATTGCTAATACACTAGAACTTGTGGATCCAAGTTCTTTTGATTTAGAAATACAAAAATCAGTTATTTTTTTTAAAAAATTTTCTTCTTTAATCATTATTGTTAAAGCTGGGTGCCACCAACAGTCATATTATCAATAAGAAGTGAAGGTTGACCCACTCCAACAGGAACACCTTGTCCAGCTTTTCCACATGTTCCTATTCCAGGATCTAACATCATGTCATTACCGACCATTAAAACTTCTTTTAAAGATGAGGGACCATCGCCGATAAGTGTAGCACCTTTAATTGGTGATCCAATTTTGCCATTAATAATTTCGTATGCCTCTGTGCAATTGAAAACAAATTTTCCTGAGGTTATATCGACTTGTCCACCTCCAAAACTTACAGCAAAGATTCCTTTGTCAACAGATTTTATCATTTCATCTTGAGTATTTTTTCCATTTAACATTATTGTATTTCTCATTCTTGGCATAACAATATGTTTGTAGCTCTCTCGTCTACCATTTCCTGTAGATTTGGTATTCATTAATCTTGCATTTAATCTATCTTGCATGAAGTTTTTTAGGATACCGTTCTCTATTAAAACTGTTCTTTCTGTTGGAGTTCCCTCGTCGTCAATATTTAAACTACCTCTTCTTTTGTCTATAGTGCCATCATCTATTATTGTAACACCTTCGCTCGCAACCTTCTGTCCAACTAAGTCGTGAAATACAGATGTTTTTTTTCTATTAAAATCTCCTTCTAAACCATGTCCAACTGCCTCATGAATTAAAATTGCTGGCCAACCAGGGCCTAAAACAACTTTCATTTCACCTGCTGGTGAAGGTTTGCTTTCTAAATTTGTGCTTGCAATTCTAAATGCTTCATCACAGATTTTTTTCCAACTATCATTTTTTAAGAACTCGTCATAAGATTGTCTGCCACCAACTCCATAAACTCCAGTTTCTTTTCTTCCATTTTTCTCAACCATAATTGATACATTTATTCTTACTAATGGTCTTGTATCTTTCAATAACTCTCCACCAGATCTTAAAATTTCAACATTCTTTCTCTCACCTAAAAAATTAGCTGTGACTTGTTTAACTGTTCCATCTATAGATCTAGAATAATTATTTATTTCATTAAGAACTTTAATTTTGTCCGCAAAAGTTTTTTCATCTATCGGATCTATATCATTATAAAATTTTTGATTTGTTTTTTTTATTTGATTATTATAAGCACCTTTGCTATTTTTAAGTGTCGATTTAAGACTTTTACTGGAACTTTTCAAAGATTTTTCTGAAATTTCGTTTGAATGGGAATAGGCAACAACATCTCCATTTATTGCCCTGAATCCATAACCAGAATCTTTTGTAAAGTTTGAGCTTTTAATCTTATTATCATCAAGTAATATTGACTCAGATTTCGTATCCTCTAAATACAATTCACCGTCATCACATTTTAAGAGTGTTTCAGAAACAATTTTTTCTGATTTTTCGAAGTTTAAATCAGTATTTTTAAACAAATTTGACATAAGTTAAATGTAGTGTTGAAAACATATTTATCAACTGGAATATTAACGCATTTAAACGAATTCTTATTATAGTTGAAATAGTGGTACATATTCTTATCTTAATGATCAAGGTATAATAAAAAATGGTAAATGAAACTTTGGATAAAGAGAAAATAAATAAATTAATAGAAATTTTTAGAAAAGGAGATTTTCATAAGGCTCTAGAAATTTGTAATTATTTATTAAATAAACTTGGTGATGAGCCGTTCTTATATAACCTTAAAGGTATGACAGAGATAAAACTTAATGAATTTGATAATTCATTGAATAGTTTTAAAAAGGCAATAGATATTAATTCAAATTTTGTAGAAGCGTATAATAATTTAGCGACATCTTATATAAATCTTGGTCAATTTGAAAAAGCAATCAATTGTTTAGAAAAAGCAATTAAAATTAAACCATATTACACAAATGCTTTTAATAATTTAGCATCAGCTCAAAGTGACTTAGGAAAATATGATGATGCTTTAGTGAGTTTTAATAAGATTTTAAATCTCGAACCTAATTATCCAGGTGTTAAAGAAAATATAATTAAGATCTTAACATACTTTAATCCAATTAATACTAATTTAAATAAATATACAAGATTAAATTCTGATTTAAAAAATATAAATATTGATGGAGATTTGTCAGATGCAAATATAATAAAATTTTATAAAACTTGTAACGAAATGATATCAAATAAATTGGATAATCTAGAGTTTAACTTTTCACAAACTTGGAGAAGAAATAAAATAGATTTAAATTGTAATAGACATTTTGACGTTTTTAGAAATTTTAATGTAATACCTGAGTTTTGTTTCGGCTGCTTTAAAATTCAAATTGAGTTAGTCTCTGTTTTAGATTTATTTAAACTTTATTTTATTTTTGACAATCTTGATCTTAAAGATAATAGATCTAGAAAATGCCTAATAGAAATGAGATCATTTGGTAATGGCAATTACAAAGGCATCATTTATTGTGATGGATATGAGGAAGCTAAACTAATATATAAAAAGATAAATACAATTTCAAAAAACATTTTACAAAAAAAAACAATATTTAAAGTAAAACGTGGTTGTACAGAGTTCGGCAAATCATATCCAGATTATAAAAATATAAACAAGAGGCCACAAGATTTTATGAAATACGATAACGACTGGAAAAAAAAGGAAAATATAATTGACAGAAAACTTCCAATTAAAAATAGGATCAATCAAAGAATTATTAGTGAAACCATAAAAGGTGTTAGCTTAAATGATTTTTTAATTATGAAAAATTGGATAATGTATGCAAAGATAATTGACGACTTAAGCTATAAAAAGCTAGATGAAAATATTAAAATATCTAGATATATTAAAAATGAATTGTCTAACCAATTATCTTTTCGAAAAGACGAGTTTAAAAAATTAGTTGTTTGAATTAATTATCTGAATGATAGAATTAAACCCGTAACTATTACCGATAATGATATAATTCCAATAAATATTACACTTTCAATTTTTTCTCTTTTTTTGTCAGCTCTGACTCTGTTTAAAAGTATGTTAATATCAACTTTGTTTTTGCTAGATAGATTTTTTGCCGAAATTTTTTTTTCTCTAAAGTTTTCTAAATTTTCTTTATTAAACATAATTTTGATATTAATTATTAAACCTTATAAAAACAATTCTTTCAATAATATTAAATTTGCTTTTTAGAACTGTTATAATCTAATTATTTACATAAGTTTATAATTTTTGGTATTTAAAGGGCTATCTATAACACTTGCTGGATACTTGCTTTTTTCAACTTCTATGAAAAGTGTTTTTCCTTTTAAATTCTCTATAGTGCTTCCTGAATTTACATATCCATATGTGAGATTTTTATTAAAATTAAAAGAGTAATTTCCAGATGTTGTTCTTCCAATAATTTTATTATCTAAATATATTGGCTCATCGTGTAGTAATAAAGGTTTGCCTGGAATATTAGTGTCTAAAACAAACATAAATAATTTTTTATCTATTTTTTTTTCTTTAATTTTTAGCAAAGATTGTTTTCCAATAAAGTTTACATTTTTTTTATAACTTATCGTAAAGTCTAAACCAGCTTGATATTGATTTTCTTCAGGAGATATGTCGTGACCCCAATGAACAAATCCTGTTTCCATTCGCATTATATCCATTGAATGCATTCCACAATTTGAGATATTAAGTTTTTGGCCTTTTTTCATTATTTCATTATATATTTCTTTTGCATCGATTAATTTTATGTATAATTCATAACCAAGTTCACCTACATAAGAAAGTCTTTGAGCCCAAATGGATTTGTTATTTATATTTATAAATTTCCCTGTCGCAAATTTGAAATTCTCATTTGAAAAATCACCATTACTTAACATCCCAATTAAATCTCGACTTTTTGGTCCAAAAATTCCTAATACACAATAATCTTCGGTAACATCTATAAGCTTATTTTTTTTTAGATACTTATTTAAATGAAATTTATCTCTCTCTCGGGTTGCTGCTGAACTTATTATTCTAAAATAATTTTTATAAATACAAACAACAGTAACATCTCCCTCTATCCCACCATCAGCATTAAGCATTTGCGTATATGTGCATTTGCCTTGTTCATTTTTAATATTTGCTGTAAAAATTTTTTGTAAATCTTGATGAGCATTCTCTCCTTTTAACTCAAATTTTGAAAATGGAGTTAAATCAAATAGTCCAACGTTTTTTCTACAATTTTTTGTCTCGTATTCTACTGATGGATACCAATTTTGATAATTATAACTATATTTGTAATCAGTATTTTTTAAATCAATTGAAAACCACATTGGTCTCTCATAACCACCAGATACACCAAAACATGCTCCATATTTTTTAAGCTCATCATGGTATGGTAATAATCTTATATTTCTCGAAGTCTTATGTTGTTTATAAGGCCAATGCATACCATATAAATCACCAAGAGTTTCTGTTACTCTTTCTTTAATAAATTTTATTTCAGAATGAAACTTTTGAAATCTTTTAATATCATAGCTAAAAATGTCCTCATTTACATGACCGTTCATCATCCATTCTGCAGTAACTTTTCCAACCCCTCCAGCGCTCGCAATCCCAATACTATTTAATCCACAACAAACAAAAAAATTTTTAACTTCAGGAATTTCGCCTAATAGACTATTAGTATCTGGGGTAAAAGATTCTGGACCAGCAAAAAATTTTCTAATTCCTGTTTGTTCTAAAATTGGGAATCTCTTCATGCATGCATTTAGATATGGTTCAAAATGTTCCAGATTTTCTGGAAATTCTCCAAAGGAAAAATCTTCTGGAACATTGTTAGTCTTGTCAAAAGCTGGGATAGATTTCCCTTCAAAAATCCCTAAAAGTAATTTACCTGCATCTTCTTTAAAATATGTTCTGCTATCAAAATCTCTAATAACTGGTAAATTTTTTGGAACTTCTTTAATTGGTTCAGTGATAACGTAAAAATGTTCTGCGGGATAAAGTGGAATACTTACACCTAATTTTTTTCCTATTTGTCTTGACCACATACCAGTCGCTAAAACAATATATTCACACTCTATTTTTTTTCCATT
>CEQL01099244.1_pt1 | contig 15274 bp, 8 predicted proteins | sample 356281 | NCBI WGS metagenome assembly CEQL01 (sample SAMEA2621203, study PRJEB7988) | marine metagenome | biome: marine biome (ENVO:00000447); feature: surface water layer (ENVO:00002042); material: "saline water (ENVO:00002010), including plankton (ENVO:xxxxxxxx)" | depth 5 m
TTATAAATATAAATACCTTGAGGCAAAGGATAATTATTCAAATCCTTTCCATCCCATATTATATTATCAATTTTTTCAGGTGAAAATTCATATATATTTTCATAGTTATATACAATATTACCTCTCAAATCATATACATTTAAATTTATTGACAGTGGTTCTTCAAACTCACCATTATCAAAACTAAAAGTTGTAAAGTCAGTAAATGGATTAGGATAATTCATAAGATTATCTATTTTTAGTTTGTTTTCATTATCAATAATGAATACAACTGTCTTAGATGATAAATTATTGTAATTGTCGGAAACTTTAATTTCTATTTTATGCTTACCACTTATTAGATTTTCTAGTGGATACCTAATAACTCCTCTTTGGTAATCATCAATATTATTTGTAAAATAATTATCTAGAGCTATTATTATTGAATCGTCAACTATTGCTCTCATTGTATGAAAAGTATTTGTATTAGTAATATTTATTCCATTAAGATCAAACAGGTCAACAATTAATAATGGATTTTTTGAAACTGTTTGACCTGATTTAAAATTATAAGAATCAATAAAAATATCTATATCTGGAGGACTATTGTCCTTTACATTATTCTCCGATGTACCTCCAATCAAAAAGTTTGAATAAGACAACGCTTCATCATAATTTAAGGTATCTATAGCATACATTGATATTTTTCCAGTTCCCAATGTATATTTAATATTTTTTGGAACAATAAATTCGAAATCAAACTCACCATTAGAAATAGATGAAATTCCTTTATAAATAATATTATCCCACTCTTTAAACATATAAGGATCGCTTTCATCTCCAAGAGTATATTTTGAAGATATTTTATCATAAATAGTTATATAAATATTCCCATTATAACTACTTACTAGCTCATTATTTATATTAATAATTTTTCCAGTAATTTTCTTTTTACCTGTTGCCCTTAATGTATCAATACTATCAACAACAATATCATATTTAGGATAAGACAATTGAAGAGATGGATCACCCAGCAAAGAAAAGTTTCTATTGATTGCACCACTCAAACTTTTATTTTTAGTCCTTTTAAAAATTTCACCTAATCTTAAGAATGTTCCATTTTCAACGGTAAATACATTTTTATAAAATTGGTTATTTACTCTATAATTAGTTTGAGAAAAGACTGGTCTTGTTGTTGTAAGTAAAGCTATCGCACCACCGTCATCTTTATTTAAAAGTAACTCCCCACCAGAAGTAATAAGAGGATCATCAAATTTTCCAAATTCACAAGTAGCCGTTAAGAATAAAGGAAGCTTGATCCTGTTTTTCCATGAATAAATTGAGTTTTCGTCAAGTATTTTTTCTTCCGTCCATAAAAACTCATTCCCATGACCAATATAATTCAGAATAAATGATCCATCCTCAATTGCATAATTTAACTTATTTTTTGCTTGAGATGATGTTATAACTCCATCTTCAATATTTTGAATAAAATTATCTAAGTATATTTTTTTAATATCATAATCTCCTCTCTCTCTGTCCAATAATTGAAAATGATTTTCGGCATCATTTTGGTGAACATTATTGTCGCCATCATCAGCTACTAGATATATATTCTTTTTCCACTGACCTTTTAACTGGTCTTGACTTGAATATCGAATTAACTTATCTACATACCCCTTAGAATCATTTAAATTTTTACTAGGTATTCTTCCAACTCCCACATCTAGAGTATGATCACCTAAAGAACTCTCAAACCATATGCCCTCACTTTCTTCAAGAAAACCATAATAATCATCTGATGAGTAACTATAAATATTGTTTGATGAATTATAAGACTGATAAATTGGTATAAAGTTGGTATTATTTGGAACTCTATTCTTAAAGTCGTAGGAACAATCCCCAAAGATCAGTACATATTTAAGGTTTTTATTTGAAGTATTATATGTATACTTTATAAAATTTCTGATAGATGAGACATCCTGATTCCCAGATGAAAATTGGTTATAAATATCATTAACGGTAACAAGAGAAACCGCTAAGCCATCATTTTGTTCTCTTAATTTCTTAATTCTTAATGCATCATTTTCAAATAAAGGGTGAGTAATAATTAATAAATCAGGATTATTATGATTTAGAATATTAGAATTTGAAATAGATTCAAATGAGATTGGATAAGAAATATCATTAGATGAAAATAAGATATTATTTGAATGAAATCTATCATCAATAATGACTGAATAATTTTCTGGTAACTTATTAACCTCATATTCCTCAACACTATAAGGATTAGTAATATCCCAAACATATATATTCTCATCAGAATCAATTTTATATTTTGTAAATGAAGAAACTGATTGATGAGTTGTATAGAATGAGGTTTGTTTACCTTTATATTTTAAAGGTATTGAGGCATTAATTTTTACTTTGTCCAGGTATGAAATTGCTGAATTGTCTCCCGCATAAATTATCTTAAGGATATTCCTTTGTTGATTTAAGAGTTTTTTATTAAGATTTTTAGATGTGAGAATAAATTTTTCACCATAAATCTGATCTTCGATTTTATCCATTACAATTTCTGAAATACTATTGTCATTAAAGGTTATATTAAATCTAGAATCAACCGTTGAACGTGATACTAAATCTATCTTGATTTTAAAGTCTAAATTTTCATTAAATTCAAATAATTCTATTTCTTTTTGATCTCCATTTGAAAAAATATCACCAAACCATTCTCTCCCTGATTGAATTATACTATATATGTCTTCTTCATGATAGTAATAAAAAAATGCATTATTTCTCTCACTCGTAAAATTTATATTATTTATTTTTTTTTTAATTTTTTTACTTTCATTAGAATTAAAAGTAATAAAATAATAAGCTGTATCAGTGTATATATTTTTTTCAGAATCCATTATTTTATTAAGTGAATCATAATATATTTCGTCAGATGACTGAAGGTAGAAATATACGCTTTCCTCATCATCAAAATTTATATCTTCATTTCCATTAAACATAACATTTGATTCATGAGGCTGAATTAAATTTGATTTTGAATTCAATTGAGGAACCTGACCATTATAACCACTACCAAAAACTTGAATGGTAAGTGGATTAATATTATCTGCATTTATATTATTTTGAATCAAAAAGTTTTTGTCAATCTTATAAACACCTGATTTTATGATACCTATTTTATACCAATTACCTGAATTCAATATTGAGTTATTGGAAAAACCTTCAACAACAATAAAAAATTGGAAAAATAAACACAATACAAAACTATAGTTACTCATATTACATTTATTAACTCATGTTAGAGAATATTATTTTGATTTATTTTAATCTTATTAAAGATCTGAAAATTGATACTAATACATATGGTACTATTATTAAAAATATTAACTCGTAGCCAAAAGAGAAAAAAATAAAAAGCGTAACAAAAATCAAAAAGTAAGCTTCTAGATTATCTTTAAAATAATAATTTTTAAATTTTAGAGATGAAAACTGAATATCAGAAATCATTAAATATGAAAATAGAAATATAAGAAATATAAGAATCTTATCTGTTAAAGTTTCAGATAAAAAACTACAATATCCCAATATAGAAAAAGGCAAATTATAACAACTTGAATAATATATTAGTGAAATAAAAAAAAATGCATTAGCCGGGGTTGGTAAGCCAATGAAGGATAATTGATTTGAATCATTAACATTAAATTTCGCAAGTCTTATAGCAGAGCACACCATTATTAAAAATGAAAAATATTTTAGATTAGGTGTAGATGAATTTGCATCAATCCATAAAAAAATTACTAAAGTTGGAAGAACTCCAAATGAAACTAAATCAGAAAGTGAGTCAAGTTGCTTTCCAAAAGCTGAAGTAGAATTTAATTTTCTAGCTATGAACCCATCCATAAAATCTAATAATAAGCATCCATAAACAATAAATATTATTAAATCAGTATATAGACCTTGAAATAAAAAAGATATCGCTAATAACCCAAGGATAAGGTTTAATATGGTAAAAAAATTTGGAATATTTTTTTTCAATTTAAAAAAGGATTATTTTTTCTTTCATCAAAAATTGTTGTTACTGGTCCGTGACCTGGATAAATTTTTAAAGAATCATCTAATAAAAATAACTCATTTTTAATACTACTGATCAAAGTATCGTAATTACCGCCAGGTAGATCAGTGCGCCCAATTGAATTTTTAAAAATTACATCCCCGCTAAAACAGATATTTTTTTCAATAAAGTAGAAACCTACATGACCTGGTGAATGACCAGGAAGATTTAATAATTTTATTGATTGATTTTCAAATATTATTTTTTTGGATAAATCTAAAAACTTAATACTACTAAAATGATTATACTTATCTAAATTAAATAAAGGAGCATAATTTTCAATATCTCTATATAAATTAATTTCCGATTCAGGTATGTAAACATTTACAGAGAACTCTTTCGCTAAAAAATCAATTCCTAAAACATGATCAATATGACAATGGGTAATTAAAATGCTTTGCGGTATTAAACTAAAATCATCTATGTAATCTTTAATTTCCTTATTTTCATATGTTTGATAGTTTCCTGGATCGATTATAATACACTTTCCGTTTTCGGATACGACATAAGTATTTTCCTGATAGTCATTGAAAGTAAATGATTTTATTTCAAGCATTAGTTTTTTTATTTGCAAATTTGGATTAATAATATTGATATTAAAATAAATGTCAAAAAAAATAGAATTTATAGTAATTGGTCAAGGTATAGCAGGGTCCTGTTTTGCATGGAATTTATATTTCAATGATAAATCTTTCATCATTCTTAATTCTGAGAAGAAAAATTGTGCTTCATCTGCTGCTCTAGGGATTTATAACCCAATTACTGGAAGAAGACATACAAAGACATGGAATGTTGAAAAATTATTTGAATGTTTAGAAAATTTTTATGTGAAAGTAGAAAAAAAAATTAAAACTAAAATCCTATATAAGAAAGATATATATAGACCTTTTAAAAACGATGCTGATCAAAATAATTGGGATACTAGATTATCAAATAATAACTATGAAGATTATATCAAAGAAAGATCTTCAAATGGAGTTCTAACAACAAATTGTGGACATCTTGATGTTAATAAATTTATCAATGAAACAAGAAAATATTTTAAAAGATTAAATCGTTATAAAAAATATGAATTTAACAATTCATTTATAATAGATAGAAAAAGAGTAAAGATGAGAAATTTTAATTGCAATAAAATTGTGATGTGTACTGGAATTGATGAAAAAAATAGTAAATATTTTTCATTTCTTCCACTCAAAGAACTATCTGGTAATAGTATTCTTATTGAGTCTATATTTAAAACTAAAAATATTATAAATAAGGGGATTACTATGTTACCGTTAAAAGAAAATAATTTTCATGTTGGATCAACATATGAAAATAGTTATAAAAATATGGGCATTGGTTCTCTTTTATCGAAAATCAAAGAAATAACTGATAAAAAATTTAAGTTAAAAGATAAAAAATTTGGTATTAGGGCATCTACTTCAGACAGAAGACCAGTAGTTGGAAGGCATCCACTACTAAAAAATCTTTATATTATGAATGGTTTTGGTTCAAAAGGTGTGAGCCAAGCTCCATACTGTACAGAAAAATTATTTAATAATATTGAAAATAATGATATTATAGATAAAGAAATAAACATAGATAGATTCAAATCGTAATTTTAATTGTGAAATATTTACTAATACTTTTTTTTAGTTTTTTAAGTTTTAAAGTTTCTTCTCAAAATAGCTTCTATAATAAAATTGGAAAAAACAGAATTCAATATAAATCCTTTAAATGGAATGTAGTACATACAAATAATTTTGAAATATACTATAATTCAAATAACGAAAAGGTAGAAAAGATTGCATCTGAACACTTAGAAAATAATTTTTCTAAAATGACAAGTCTTGTAGGCCATCAACCTTATACAAAAACTAAAGTATTTATTTTTAACTCAGAAAGTGATATGAACCAGTCTAATATTGGGATAAATGAAACTGATGAATACTTAAATACAAATACTAACTACAATAATAAAATTCAGTTTAAAATTTCTTTTGAAAATAATATACATACCTTTAAAAAGAATCTTGATTATAAATTTTCAAAAGTTTTAATAAATGATTTAATGAGAGGAAATATTAGTCTTACCAAAAGATTTGGTAGAATATCCTCTTTTAGAGTAATACCGGGTTGGTTTTCAGAGGGAGCTGCAAAGTTTCTTGGATATGGATGGGATATTGAGATGGATAATATTATTAGGGACTATTTTCTTACACAAAATAAAAAGAAATTAAAAAAAATTACTAAAATAAAATCAGGGTATATAGGTCAAAGTATTTGGAACTACATATCGGTAACATATGGAAAAGGATCAATATCAAATATTATAAACCTTACAAAAATTATCAGAAACCCAGAAAAAGCAATTGCAAGTTCCTTAGGTCTTTCATTCGATAATTTCATAAATAACTGGTCAAATTTTTACAGTAATAAAATTAGAGAAGATTTCTTGTTACCGAATGACTCCTCAATAATACTTGCTGAGATAAATAATAAGTATAAAAAAATTGACGATATAAAAATTAACTCCCTAAATAATAAGTATGTATTTTCTACAGAAGGAAAAAATTATAAAAAAATTGTTTTATATAGTAATAAAAATAAAAAGTTTAAAACTATTGATAGATTAAGAAATAAAAACATAGATAATTCAATTAATTTGCAATGGACTGATGATCAAACAATAGCTTATAACAAAACTATTCGAGATCAGATTAATATTATTAAATATAATTCTGAATTAAAACAAAAGAATTATAAGCCATTAAAGTTTTTTAAAAAAATAAATGGTTTTTCCTACAATACAAATCAAAGCCTTATTGCTATAAGTGGAAATATTAATAATCAAAATGATATATATCTACTAAGTTCAAGCTCAGAAAATATGAAGAAATTGACAGATGATATGTATGACGATATCCATCCTTCTTTTTTACCAAATACAACATCAATTGCTTTTAGCTCAAACAGACCCACACCTATAATGAGTTCCATGTATATATTTGATGATGAAAAATATTATAATATTTATCTATATGATTTGGATACTACGAAAAATATTTTACATCAAGTTACCAAAACAATTAGTAATGATATAAAGGCTAAGGGTATTTCTAAGAATGAACTTATTTATCTCAGTGATATAAATGGAATATTTAACCTTCATAAGTATGACCTTAAGAATGGTTATAAACAAATATCAAATCTAAGAAGTAATATAATTAACTATGATTACAATATAATTAATAAGAGATTGATTTATAATTCTATATTTGAGGGAATGAATAAACTTAGTAGTATTGAACAATTTAATATTGATCAAACAAGTTTTAGTGCAACAACTGCAAGGGTAACCAATATTCAAAGAAATTCATTAATTGAAAAGAAGATAACTCAAGCTAAGGATGAAGAGAGAAAAAAGAATATAAACTTTAAGACAACGGATGATTTTGAGTTTAAAGATGACAAAAAAGTATTAACATCTATTCAAAAAAATATACAGAAAAACAATAAGAAAAATACTAATAAAAAAACCTACGAATACACATACTCTTTTATAAAAAATAATTTTAATAATTTTCTTAGAATAGATCCGCTAGAAGGATTTGGAACACAGGTAGAAACAGATTTTATAGAGCTTTTTGAGGATCATAATTTATATGCCAAGGCCTTCCTACCTTTATCGAGTCTGAAAAGTTCAGACATTTTTTCTCAATATAGTTATCTAAAACATAGAATTGATTTTAAAATCTCTTTAGATAGAAAAATAATTTATGCTGAAGATTCAGAAAATTATATATATCATAAATATTCATTAAATCAAGTTAAAGGAACTATTGCATATCCTATTTCAAACTTTTTAAGATTTGAAATATCACCTCAAATTTCAATTTCAAAATTTTATGACTTAGACTACAGAGTACTTAATAACACACCTCCTCCTTTTCTATTTTTTGAAAAAAATAAATTTATTGGTTATAATCTTAACTTTTTATATGATGACACAAAAAAGGTTGGAATGAATTTAGAAGTTGGATCAAAAATGAGCATTAATTTTAAAAATTTTGATTCTGACATTAATAAAAATAGTTTCAAAAATATATCGATTGATTTTATACATCATCAAGCGATAGTAAGTAATATAATTTTATCAACTAGATTATTTTATGGAAACTCTTTTGGTAATAATCCATACAAATATTTTGTTGGAGGAGTTAATAATTCATTGTTTGGTAAAAAAGAAGAAAAAGGGATAAATGATCCATTATACGTAACAAATGGAGTTAATAATATCAACTTTTTATTTGGAGAATTTATTAATTTAAGAGGCTATAACTTTAAAAAATTTGACGGCTTCAAAGCCTTAGTATTAAATACTGAACTACGAATTCCTGTAACAAAAGCAATGATTGGAAGAACCATAAAAAGTAATTTTCTAAATAACCTTCAAATAATAGGATTCTTTGACTTGGGATCTTCATGGAATGTTAATTCTCCATTTAGTAAAAAAAATGATGTTAATACTTGGTATATAAGAGAACCTGGTTCTGTTTTTCAGGCAGAAATTGAAAATTCCAAAAATCCATGGCTGGCAAGCTATGGTTTTGGTTTTAGATCTTATATCATGGACTATTATGTAAAACTTGATATAGCAAAACCAATTGAGGATTATAAGGTAGGTGCAACAAAATACCACTTCTCTATAGGATACAGTTTTTAGTGATTATGATACAATCAATGACATCTTACGGTAGGCATACAACTTCAAAAAAAAATTATTCAATTGAGACTGAAATCAAATCATTAAACTCTAAATTTTTTGATTTTAATATAAGAAACTCTCCACAAATAGAATTAGACGAAAATAGAATTAGATCAATTATCAAGAAAAAATTAATTAGGGGTAAAATTGATGTTACTATTTCGATATTTGAAAACTCAGAAGATTACAAAAAAATTATTGACTTAAAAAAATTTAAGAATCTTTATAAAGAAATTAAATCTTTAGCTAGAAGTCATAATGATGATATCATATTAAACAATACCTTAAAATTTAGTGAAAAAATTTTAGCTTCTAAAAAAATTAATATATCACAAAAGATAATAACTGACTCAATAAATAAAGCTGCTAATGCATGTATTAAATATAGAGTTAAAGAAGGGAAAAGTATTTTAAAAGATCTCCAAAAAAAAATTAAGAATATTCATAAAGACTTAAAAAGTATCATTCTAATTGATAAAAAACAGAATAAGAATAAAAGAAAAAACCTTGAAAAAAAAATACTAGATATCAAGGGGTTAAAAGTAGATCAAAATAGATTAGAACAAGAAATATTTTTCTATCTAGACAAAATAGATATAAACGAAGAAATTAACAGGTTAAAAAGTAATTTAAATTTGTTTGAGACAACCATGAAATCAAAAATTTCACAGGGAAAAAAATTAAATTTTATATGTCAAGAAATTGGAAGAGAAATAAATACAATTGGATCAAAATGCAATAATATTTCGATTCAAAAAAAAGTCATAGAAATGAAGAATAATCTTGAGAAAGTTAAAGAAGAAAATTATAATATACTTTAACCTAATTTGAATGTTATTGGTAGTATCATTCTAACCCTAACTGGTCTACCTCGTTGTTTTCCAGGAGACCACTTTTTAGCTTTTGCTATAACTCTTACAGCTTCCTCATCACAACCAGCACCAATTCCTTTTATTGCCTTGACGTCTGACAAAGAGCCATCTTTATCAACAACAAATTGAACAAATACTTTACCTTCTATACCCATTCTTCTTGCTTGAGCAGGGTATCTTAGTGATGTTGCTACATATTTATAAAAGGCACCCATTCCACCAGGCGGCTGTGGTTGATCCTCAACAATAGTAAAAATCTCATCAACTTCTTCTTCCTCGGGTGCTTCCTCAAAAACTATTTCTTCAATCACAGTTTCTTCAGTGATCTCAACATCAATTTCTATTTCGATTTCTTCTTCAATTTCTTCTTCATCTGGAACCTCAATAATTTCAGGTTGTTGTATGACGGGTGGTGGTGGTGGCGGTTGTTCAGTAGGTGGAATCTCCATCAAATCCTCAAAATCGTCTTCAATTGAACCTAAATCCATAGCAGCACCCCTATCATAAAATCTCCACTCAAAAGCAGTTATAACAAGTAGAAGACTTAAGCATAGCCCAATATTTAAGAAAAGTCCACTTCTTCTTTCTAAATCAGCCTCAGGATGTTTTTTAATTTCCATACATGGTAAATTTAAATAAATATATTTTAGTTTTTAATATAAATACTACAAAATAAACCTGAAGTAATACCTAAAAGGTTATATAATAAATCATAATATTCAAATTTTCTCATAGGTAAGAAAATTTGTTGAACCTCCATTATAGATCCAAAAATGATCAATAAAATAAAAATAATTAATAAATTCTTTGTTTGTACTTTCTTATAATAGGAAATTATGGTTTGTGTAATAAGAAAAGCTTGAACAAAAAAAAGAGTGAAATGAATGGCCTTATCAAGATGATCAATGGATATATCGGATGAGTTATTAGAATAAAAACTTAATAAATATATAATTGAAAAAAACCAACTAACTGATGATATGAGATATATGAAGAACTTAAGAGATAAGTTTTTCATAACCCTGAGCATCAAGTAAGCTATCTAACTCTAATTTATTTTCAAATTTTATTTTAACCATCCAACCATCTCCATAAGGATCATTATTTACAAGCTCAGGTTCAGATTCTAATTTTTCATTCAACTCAATTACATTACCAGAAATTGGCATAAAAAGATCTGAAACAGTTTTAACTGCTTCTACAGTTCCAAAAACATCACCCATTTTAACATTTTGATCGATTGTTTCAATTTCGACATAAACAATATCACCTAACTCTCCTTGAGCAAAATCTGTAATCCCAACAACTGCAATATCGTCTTCAATCCTTATCCATTCGTGATCTTTAGTATATTTTAAATTTGCTTGTACCATGGGCGAATATAGTAAATGAATTTTTCTAAAAATAGTATTTAATAAATTATTGATTTAAACTTAGTCGAAGTCTAGCCCCAAATGTTGTAGAATATCTTGGAAATGAATTTGATACCGTAGGCTTATTTATAACCCTATCATAATAGACTATAAGATTTACTCTATTATTAACAGTATAATTAATATTAGGCCTTAATTGAAAATTATAATTACCATTAGTTACTATACTTTCACCATCCATTTTTCTTTGAACAGTATATGTATTTCTTATTATGAAGTTTAATCTAAACTCAATTTCATTATCAAGAATTATAGTATTACCTCTTAATTTAAATGGTAATCTCAGCTTATCTTTGGTATATCCAAAATCAATAGAAAAGTCAGAATTTTTCATTTCTGTTACTTGTGAATTAGATAGATTTAGCATTACATTCCTATCTTTCTTATAATCAATACGAGCATTTAAATTATTTTTTGTCCTAACATTGATTCCTATTAATGGTGAAAACCTCTCTGTTATCCTTACTTGATTTATAATAAAAAATGGAATTAATCCATTTTCAGATTGTTGTGATGCTAATGGATAATTCATTATCGAATTAGTAAAATCAAGATCGTCAACATATAACAGGGAGTTTGAAAATTCACCAACGGAGTAAATACTCTGATATGCATGAGAAATTGTTATTGAGGAAAAAATTTCACTTAGTGATTTAATTTTACCCAAACCTGAGAAGTCTAATCTCCAATTCGGTATTGGTATTTTTGGGAATGGTTTTAAAGAAAATGTTGACACATCGGAACCTGAGTAAGCTGATATAAATGCAGGTATTAGGACATCCTGTGAATTAATACCATACTCTCCTTGGGTATTGAGAGTATTTAATCTATCTCTAATAATATTCCTATTACTAACAAATTTTTCGAAAACAGGAGAATTATTTGTATTATCATCTTTCAAAAAAGAGGTCTTTATAGAAAGGAATGATAGTGAGAAGCTACCACCTCTTGTTGGAGTTAAAGACACAAAAGATCTTTTATTTGAATCAAATCTAAAAATTTCTTGAAAGTTTTCAGAAACTATTCTCTTTGCATCCAACTGAATTCTTAAACTATTAAGAGGTTGAATAGAACTTCTAAATTGGAAATTATTATTTCTTGATTGTACAAAAGGATTATTTAGAAAATCATTAGTTACTAACCAACCATTATCAGCAGCTAAATTTCTGATTTTTGAGTTTTGAGAACCAAGAATAAAGTTCCATCCTGGTGACTGGGAAAAAGAATTCAGACCAAAGATTCCAGGAGCATGGATAACTCCAGACATACCTGTTCTTTCATTTACATTATAATTTAAATTTATTGATCTAACTGACAATAAAACTTTCATTATTCCGTCAAAAACTCTGGACTGAAAAATAGAGTTGACTGTATCTTTCTCTTTATATTTTTTATTATAATTTTTAAGAATTGGGATTTTATCATAAAATTTTGAAATATCTAACTTAGTTGTGAGAGAATATTCTCTCCCATTTTCAACAATATTACCGAGAGTATCTGATTGCTGATATGAACCTGCTGACCATAAATATCTGGAACTATATTTTGCGTTTGAACTTATCCAATCTAATAAGGGCAATTTATTGATTGGAATTTTATAATTTACTTGTATATTTTGATTAAAATTTTTAGTTCTCCCTAAACGTTTAAGATTATAATACATACTATCCAATTTTTCTTGGGTATCTAATTCACCCTCAGGTTCATCTACAACAGAATTATTTACAACACTAAAATCAATATTCATACTACTAAATATATTCCATCGCATACTATATGATTTATTGAAGGAGAAATATTTCTCGTAAATAGGATCAACACCTTCTATTGATAAATCTGAATTTCGATATTGGGTTTTATTAAACCTTCTATTTAAATCCCCAGAAATATTAATATTAGAAGGGAGAGGATTAAAATTTAAATCCTTTATTATTTGAAAAACTTTTGAATCTAACCATTTGATATTTTTGAACGGTTCAAATGATATACTCTTCGGAGAAAAGTTATATGTTATATTACCTCTATGCTCTCTTGTCTCAATCGACTGCGTTGTAACATTAGAGCTTTTCCTTTCTGTAAATGAAAATCCCGTCGTAAAATTTTCTATATCCCAAAAGTCGACTCTAGATTCGGGATTTGTTCTTTCTTTTCTTACATTATTCAAACTTATTGATTTAGATTCGACTCTTTCTTCTGTTAATAATCTGTAATCATCTTTTTCTTTCTTTGAATCGAACGAATTAATAGATGCAGAAAGTGGTATATCTTTATCTAAAGGATCATATTTTGGAGTAACTCTTGTCTTAGAAGTTGAAATATATAATGGCAATTTTATACCTGTCTTACTTGGCAAAAACTTATCAAGATTTAGGTTTGCTGAAGCATCATATTGAAATGTTTCATCTCTTGACCTCTCAGAAATTTTTTGTTGAATTGAACCAAAACCAACTGATGTATATCTTGCTGATGAAGAAACTGTTCCAAAGTCAGATAATTTTAAATTAAGACTTGCATTTGCAGCCCACCCCTTCGTTTTATCAAAATCAGTAAGTCTAAGTTCATTAAACCATAAACATGCAGACTTAGATGACCTGTCATCTGAAAGAGGATTTTTAACTCCTATCATGAAATTCAAAACCGATCCTAAAGATGGTCTACCTACAATTTTAAATAAATATTTTCCGTTATTTGAAGTTTTTGCATAAGGGACTGTAACATCAAATTTTTCACGATTTCTTTCAGATTTAAGTGACAATAGTTCTTCAACAAAAACATTTATTTCGTTTTCTTCAGGCCATATTAACCTTTCAATATTTGATGAGTTTTGATTTATCAAACTTGGCCTAGTTATTTTAAGTGGTAATTCAATTTCATAGTAATTATTTTCATAATCAGAACCAAACCTTAAAAAAGCACTAATTTCATCATCAGAGATAAGATCACCATCATTTGGTTCTGCATGTATGAACATCTTTATCCTTCCATAATTAATTAAATCAAAATTTGATTCCTTAAAAACCGCTTTCGCATTGCCATCTGATAGATCAGTCACACATAATTGTAGCGATTGCTCATTTGTTCTTCTCTGAACAATTGTTGTATTATCAATATCACGTGGAATTCCAGGAGGAACTACATAGGGTGACTTTGATTCAGAACCAATACTGTTTTCCTCTATGCTTACAACTGATATTTGAAGATCAGAATCAGAATCCTCAGGAATCTCATTTAGTCCTGATTCAATTAATGATTCATCATATTTTCTCCACTGGCTTCCGACCATTTGAAATTTTGCAAACCTTAATACTACAGGCTCTTCCCAACCTGTTAGATATGTTCTAATAAATCTTATAGTTTTAAAATCTGATATAGAACCTTGAATTCTATCAGGATCTCGTATAGGAATTCTAAATTGATACCAAGTTGCATTACCAGATTTATCAACTATCTTATCAACAATATTATTATTACCTAAATTAAGTTTGCCTGGAATAAGATCTATATTGTATTCATAATATGATTCTAGTTCTGATAATGTATTATCTTCATTTAAATCCTCATTTTCTGGAAAAGGAGAACCTTGTGCTGAAAAATTACCACTAGATACCAAAGGAGTATTTCCATCCATACCATTAAAATTTTTATATCTCTCTAATATTTTTTTATTGGATATATCAAGTTCATTTCCTAAATAATATGAAAAATTATCAGCAGAAACGTCATTCTTAATTTTTAGTAATCCATCCCCAGTTAAACTTAATTTGTCAATAAAAGTCTCTTTAAAATGAGTCTCCTCTTCTGAATTTTTTAAACCATCAAGACCTACATCTTGATTACCTCTTGAAGTATTATTATTTTCAAAAAACTTAGTGAGATATTGTTTTGAAGTAACCCTACCCCACTCATTCACATCAATGCCATTATTTGAATAGTCTGAAGATAACCCATTTTCAAAGGCGTGTATATTATCTTTCATTAGATCTTCTGAAACATTACCAAGATTAATAACCAGCTTTCCCCCTGTAGTATTATTCCTATTAAATATTCCATCTAATACCTTTCCATTCTCTCCTTCAATGAAAGGATCCATTAACCAAAACTCAATATA
>CEQL01148989.1_pt1 | contig 15268 bp, 16 predicted proteins | sample 356281 | NCBI WGS metagenome assembly CEQL01 (sample SAMEA2621203, study PRJEB7988) | marine metagenome | biome: marine biome (ENVO:00000447); feature: surface water layer (ENVO:00002042); material: "saline water (ENVO:00002010), including plankton (ENVO:xxxxxxxx)" | depth 5 m
CAACAACAAATTAACTAATTTTTTTATTAAACTTCTAAATCACGTTTTCACTGGTCTTATGGATGCTGGAGCATCACCATCTAATATCGATTACCTTTATTTTCCTGCATTTTTAAATATGTCCGAGGTTTTAACAAATCTTCTACTTTTTCGAGGGGAAAGATTGCAGCATTGGAAAGAAAGTATTGAAAGATATGAATTTGTAGAAAATAAAACTGAAAGAGAGACACAGGCCTTCATACTCGATGATACTCTATATCGATTCCAAAGATATTTTATAAGACAAGATCGATCAGCTTCAAGATATAGTTGTCAGTTCAGGTATCCTTACCTTGATGACAGAATAATTAAGTCTTCAGTGAACATGCCCCTTAGACTCAAACAAAAATTTAACTTTTTTCAATTTGGAGAAAGATTTGGTAAAATAACTGAGGCAAAGGCTATTGTAAGAGATATAGCTCTTCTTGCAGGAACACCTAAAAAGATAGTATATAGAAATGAAGTTGGTTCGCCATTCAACAGTTCAGCATACTTTAAAAAAATCATTCAGAAATGGTCTTTTCAAAATTTATCTAACTTATTAGATGTTAAAGAAAAATTACTAGTTCAAGCTGCTTTGGAGTCATCAGACCCTTGGATAGATCGTGTTAGATACAGTTTTATCGCTAACGAAATATTAATAAGAATTTTTGAAATGGGAGAAAAACCTGAAGAAATTCAATCAGAAATAAAATTTATCATAAAATAAACAAATTAAATTTATAGATTTAGACATCATATAAGCTATAAATGATATTTATGATTTTGATTATTTGAAACAATATAGATATTCAAAACTATTAACTTTTTTTAATCTATCTTAAAAAATTTTTGCAAGGTAATATACAATCATATGAAGGTAGGAGATAAAATAAAGACTAATAGGGGAAATTGGAAATTTTCAGGCGATACTGCTAAAAAGTTTGATAATCACGTTGAAAGATCTGTACCTTTGTATAATGAGGGGCATAATTTAATTTGTGATTTAAGTGACTTTTTTATCAAAGATAAATCTGTTGTTTATGAAATTGGGTGTTCAACTGGAACACTGTCTATTAAATTAGCAAGGCATAATAAACACAAATTAAAAACTTCATTTGTTGGTATAGATGTTGAGCCATCAATGATAAAAGAAGCAAAAAAAAAATTAAAAAAATATCCTAAACTAGATTGTAAGTTTCAAGTTGGTGATGTTTCCAAATTAAAACTTAAAAAGTCAGATATGATAGTATGCTATTACACTATACAATTTATTCCTGCGTCAATAAGACAAGCTGTTATAAACAAACTTTATAAAAGTTTAAATTGGGGTGGTGCTCTTTTATTGTTTGAAAAAGTACGTGGTCCTGATGCTAGATTTCAAGATATTGCAACTACCTTATATACAGATTATAAACTACGAAAGAAATATACAGCTGAAGATATTGTATCAAAAACATCAAGTTTAAAAGGTGTTCTTGAACCTTTTTCATCAAAAGGAAATATTGACCTTTTAAGGCGTGCTGGGTTCGAGGACATTAATACAATTCAAAAATACATTTGCTTTGAAGGATTTTTAGCAATTAAATAAATTGTACATTTTAGTATGTTAAAAAATTCATTGAATACAAATAATTTGGTAAATAATTTTATATCAAAATCAAAAGGTTTTTACGAAGACTTAGAAATGTCATCAATTGATGACAAACATCAAGAGATTATAAAAAATGCATATTCCCAAGTATCAAATATCAGTAAAAATTTTAACTACCGTTCTTGGAAAGATCAGGGGGACTTATCTCTTCCTGCTCAATTTTCGATTAAATATTTGATATATCAACCATTTCCTAGATCTATTCTTAAACTTATTTTCAGATTACTGTTCAAAAGAACTGAAGATTATTTTTTGTCTGGTCTAATAGAGGATGAAGTAAATATTATAAATTCAATTGGGGGAAAAGATCTTTTAGCTGAAAATCCCGTTCATTTATCACCAGATGTTGAAGATGTATACTCTATACAAAATACGACAGTGAATATTAGATGGTTAAGGTATATCTATATTTTATGTAATATTTTAACAAAAAATTTAATTTCAGAAAATGGGACTTGGGTTGATGTAGGATCTTACTATGGCGGACTACAGGGCCTAGTTAAAAAATACAAACCAAATTCAAAAATAATAATGGTTGATTTTAATCATCAACTCTGTCGAAGCTATGTATACTTATCTAAATTATATCCTAACAATAATCATATTTTACCTGACGAATTTGAAATGATTAAAGATTTCAGTAAAATCAAAAATGGTAGCTTTATATATGTGCCCGTTAATAAATATAATTTAATTCAAGATCAAAAAGTTGATCTTGTTAGTAATTTTTTTAGTTTAGGTGAAATGCGAAGAAACTTTTTTTTAAATTATTATGAAAGTAAACTTTTTCAAGACTCATTGAATGCATATATTGTAAACAGATATGTAAGTGCCCCTTATTTTGATAAAACTTATGATTCTGATTTAACAGTTCTTGATTATATAACTAACACAAGGCAAATAAAATATTTTAGCGAGTTTCCTATGACTCATTATCTTATCACTAAAAGAAAGCTATTTGGAAAATCTAGATTTAGAAATGTTAGTTCAAATTATTTTGAATTAATCTCATCAAAAAAAAATGATTGAATATTTTAAATGTTAAAAACTCTATCATTTATAATCTTTAAAATACTAATAGCACTTGATTATGTTTTTAATTTTTTCACAAATAGACATTTTAGATATTATTTATACCAGTATTTGAGAGATTCATCTTATGCAAATATTAATTTTAGTAATATCAAATTTAAATTATTCACGCCTTCACACATAGCCAAGTGGAGAAGTGATACATTTTTTGAAAAAGAACCGGAAACAATATCTTGGATAGATAATTTTAATACAGAAAGGATTATCTTCTGGGATATTGGTGCAAATGTAGGCTTATACAGCTTATATTCAGCAAAAAAGTTTCGGAACATTGAGGTTTTTGCCTTTGAGCCATCAACGCAAAATTTGAATATTTTATCAAGAAATATTTATATCAATAATCTGCAAAAAAAGATTTCAATTTGTCCGTTTGCTGTATCAAATGATGAAAATCTTTTCCTTGAATTTAAAGAGAGCTCACTGATTGAAGGGAGTGCCTTAAGTGCATTTGGAGTTAATTATGATCAAGAAAATAAGCCATTTTTATCCAAATCAAGTTACACAACCTTTGGTACAAATATTAATTTCTTGATAAATAATAAGATTTTAGAAATACCTGATTACATAAAGATTGATGTTGACGGAATTGAGCATCTTATCTTAGATGGAGCTAATAAATATTTATCAAATAAAAAAATTAAAAGCATTTTAATTGAAACTAATGAAGAATTTATATTACAAAATGAGTCAATTAAAAACTTACTATTAGATGCAGGTTTTGAATTACATAAAAAATTTAGACAATCAGAAAATATGTATAATTTAATATTTAATAAGAAATGAGTTGGTCAGATAGATGAATATTTTTTTTCCAATAATAAGTAAAGATCTTAAATATTTACTTACAGTCCCTAAATTTAAGAATAAGTCAATTATAACGAAAAATATTGATCTATTTTCAATGTATGTAAATGAGGATAATTGGGTTTACGAAAAAGTAAATTGTAAAAGTGATGAAAATTTTTTTTATGTAGATGAGGATCTGAATGAAGTTCACAAATTCTACTTTCTAGCTGTCGAGAATGAGTTAAGAAAACTTAATGATAATATAACATTCCAAAATCTGAATAATTATACAGATACTGAACCTGCCTACAGAGCAAATATAAGAATTTATAATAAAGTTGGTGGTTTTTCATCTTATCAATCAGAATATCCATTTGCAATGTCGCAAAAAAAGGGAAGTATAATGAGTCCACTTGGAACTTTGCTTTTTGCAGGAGCTGAATTTAATAAACTGTTTCTTGTTAATTTTTACGCTAAAGCAATTAAAGAGAAATTTAAAATATACTTCATTGATATATCTAAAAAAAAAGTTTTGCATGAAGAAACAATAATAACTAATACTATCAATGAAATAGAAATAGACAGGAAATTTATTGACAAAAATGTGTATCTTTTTTCGAAAAATTATTTGGGAATTCCTATATTTGTAAGTAGTAAGGATGGTCAGCTTTCATGTGAACATACTCATCCTCCGCATGAATATATAATTAGTTATGATAAATTTAAAATTGTTTCAGAGGTAAAAAGTAAGTTCAATGAAATCATATCTTAAAAAAATATTTAATTCACCATTTTCTAAAATTATCAGAAATACGTTGCAATTTAAAACTATTCCTATCGATTTCAGTCAACTATCTTATTCAACTTCTATTTCAGACGGTTTCACTTGGAGAACAGACAACGGTTTTAGGACAATTTTTCGATTTTCAGATTTGCTAAAGTTTTTTTATGATAAAGATGAAACATCCGTTGAACTTAAATTTTATGATAAAAATTATAATCTGATAAAGGAGGTTTTAATTGAAAATCTATTTCTAAATAATGAAATTGTTATTGATAGTGAGTATTTAGACGGAAAAGAAACTTATGGAATTTTTTATATATTTCACAGATATAAAAAGAAATTGGATCAAACAATCATTCTAAGCAACAGATGCTACTTAGGGTTTTCTAGAAATCGAAGTCTTGCGTCATTTGTTCATGGCAATTCACATTTAGCCTCAAAAACTTTCAATGGCGATGTGTATAAAAACAATTTTGTTTCAAAATCTTTATTTAATAACAGTAGATATAAAATTCAGAATAACTTTGAAGAATTTGATAAGACTGAACTATTTTTTTGTAATCCCAATGACTCGAAGTTAGTATTTTATTTAAATGGAAACGAATATCGACTTGATGGATATAATTCTATAATCATTGACATTAAATATGAAAAGATAGTCGAAATAAAATCAAATTGTAACTTCTTTAGACCAATAATCTTTAATTATAAAAAAAATTTTTTTGATGTTTATCACTCATAAAAATAGAAAAACTGCTTATGTTTAAAAATACAAAATTACTTGTCCTTGATGTTGATGGGGTTATGACTGATGGAGGTCTATATTTTGGAAATAATAATATAGTATTGCGAAAATTTAATGTTCAAGATGGCTTAGGTATTGATTTACTTCATCATTATAAAATTCATGTGGCAATAATCAGTGGAGGAATAAAGGATGGCATTAAGGAAAGAGCAATAAAGTTAGGTATAAAATTTTGTTATACTGGTGTAAAAAATAAGAATGAAAAACTTCGTTTTATTCAAAGTAAATTGAAAGTAAGTAGAAATAATACAGTCTTTGTAGGCGATGATATAAATGACCTTAGTGTTAAGCCATATGTAAGTCACTTAGTTTCAGTTAAAGATGGGAATAAATTTTTTAGAAAAAATGCTGATGTCGTCTTAAAAAGTTGTGGTGGAAATGGGGCTGTGCGGGAGATTGCTGAGAAAATCCTGTTTAATCAAAAATTACTAAGTAAGAGAAAAATATTTAGCATTTTTAAAAATTAATTAAGTAGAGTAAATTAAAGCAAATATTGATCCAAGGAGGTCGCGTGTCAATAAAGGAAATCTCTGTAGGTTATGGAGATGTAAGTAAAGTCAAGATTGGAAAGAATAATAGTCTAGCATTTATAGGAGGTCCGTGCGCTATTGAAAGTAAGGATCATTGTTTTATGATGGCCGATAAAATATTAGAAATTTGCCACAGGGTAAATATACCTTTAATTTTTAAATCTTGTTATGACAAAGACTGTCGTTCCTCACCTGATAGTTTTCATGGTTTAGGAGTTGAGGATGGTTTGGATGTTTTATCTCAGCTAAGAGAAAATTTTAAAATACCTGTAGTTTCAGATTTTTCGGATCCTTCATGGGCACCTGCAACTGGTCAAGTTTGTGATTTAGTTCAAGTACCTGCTTATTTGTGTCGTCAAACTTCAATTTTAAAAGCAGCCGCAGAGACTAAAAGACCAATACATCTTAAGAAGGGACAGTTTATGAGTCCCTGGAATATGAAAAACTCTGTTAGAAAAATTGAGTCATTTGGAAATCAAAATATTATTTTAGCTGATAGAGGAACATTCATGGGGTATAACATGCTAGTAAATGATATGAGGTGTTTTCCTATTATGCTGGAAACAGGATATCCTGTTTGTTACGATGCAACACATTCAATTCAACTTCCTACATCAATGGGAGATATTTCAGGTGGACAAAGAGAATTTATTCCTCATCTTGTTAGAGCTGCAGTTGCTTGTGGTATTAATGTATTATTTATGGAGGTTCATAATGACCCTCCAAACGCTTTATCTGATGCTAATACAGTTTTAGACATTCAATATTTAGAAAATATTTTATCTCAAGCTAAGATAGTTCATGAAACAAGACAGGAATTATTGGAAAAATATGGAGAAGACAATGTCCACAAAGAATAATCTAGTTGTAAAAGATATAATGATATCTCTTAATAAATTTCCTGTTGTTGATAAAAAAACTATATTTAAAATTGCATTAGAAAAAATGTCTGAACATCACCTAGGAATCGCATGCATAATTGATGATAAAAACCACTTATTAGGAATTTTAACTGATGGAGACATAAGAAGAAAGCTTTTAAATGTTCAAAAGCCATTCTCAGCATTTTTCGTTGATGACGCCTTAAAGCATTCTATAAAAAATCCAACAGTCATTGATGAAAATACACTTCTGACTGATGCACTTGATATAATGGAAGAAAGACAAATTTGGGATCTACCAGTAGTTAGTCAGAATCAAATCTTAGTGGGGCTTCTTCATCTTCATCCTGTAGTTAAGAGTTTAGTAGAATAATTTTTTATGCATAATTTATTCAAAATTCGAAAAGAATTTAAAAAAAAACTATTAAATAGGAGTAGATTATTTGGTGGATGGTTATCATATTCAAACTCAGCAATAGCAGAAACATTTGCAAAAGCTGATTTTGATTTTTTGGCAATTGATATGGAGCATTCAACAATTTCTCTTGAGCAAGCTCAAAGAATAATAGCTTCCTCTCAAGGATATTCAGTACCATGTTTGCCAAGACCTGTTTCCCATTCTAATGACTGGTTAAAACCAATACTTGACTCTGGTGCAGATGGATTGTTTATACCCATGGTAAATACACCAGAAGAGGTTAAAAGTATTATTAATGATTTTAAATACCCTCCTAAAGGTAAAAGAAGTTACGGTTTAAATCGTGCACAAGCATATGGTTTTGATTTTGATGAGTATGTTGAATGTTGGAACGAAACGTCTAGCCTTATAATTCAGATAGAAACTATAGATGCCGTTTCAAATATTGATAACCTAATTTCATTTGATGAAGTAGATGGAGTAATGATTGGGCCTTATGACCTATCAGGATCATTGAATATTCCGGGACAAACTGAACACCCAAAAGTTATTGAAGCATCCTTAAAAGTAATAGAAGCATGTAAAAAATATAATAAAAGTTGTGGAACTCAATTATCTGACCCAAATAAGATTAATATTAAAGAAGTATTCGATTTAGGTCATAACTTTGTGATTTTGTCATCAGACTTATTTATTTTGTGGAAATGGGCTGAGGAAATGAAAAAACTGATAATTAATTTCAAAAAATAAGAAGTAACTTGCCCATGAATAACTACCTTAATACTTTGTTTAACTTAAAAGAAAAGAATGCAGTTATAATAGGTGGTGGTGGGCATCTCTGCAGTCAAATGGCCATGGGACTTGCTATGTCAGGTTGCAAAATATCTATACTTGATATCAGACTCAAAAAAGCACAGAACGTTGAGCAGGAACTAAGAAAACAGGGATTTCATAATCTAATTTCACTTCAATTAGATGTTTCAAAAAAAAAGGAGCACGAAAAAGCACTTAAATTAATTGAGCAAAAGTTTGGTAATATTGATATTTTAATTAATGGTGCAGGAATTAATAGTGCAACACCTTTTTTTGAGATAACTCCTGAAGAATGGAATTCAGTTATTGAGTCCCAAGTAACAGGGGTATTTTTGGGATGTCAAGTGTTTGGAAGACATATGGTGGACAATAATAATGGTTCTATTATTAATATTTCATCAGCTTCATCAGGTCCACCATTATCAAAAGCATTTGCGTACTCTGTATCAAAGTCAGGTATAAAAAATCTTACTCAGAATTTAGCAAGAGAATGGGCAACTGAAGGTGTAAGAGTGAATTCAATAAAACCTGGTTTTTTCCCAACTGAGTGGAATAAGAAAAACTTTATAACGCCAATGAGAGAGAAATCTATTTTTGACCATACGCCAATGAAAAGATATGGTAAACCAGAAGAATTAATTGGTGCTATATTATGGCTTGCATCTGATGCGTCTAGTTTTGTAACTGGAGCTGAGATTACAATAGATGGCGGGTTTTCAAGTATGACCATATAATTATGCTATATAATATTTTTGATGAGTAAATTAGCTGTTGTAACCGGAGGAAATAAAGGTATTGGCCTATGTATTACTAAATCCTTAATTGAAGAAGGATATCATGTAATTGTAGGAGGAAGAACTAGAATTAAAATTGAAAAAACCTATTTAGAAAAACTAAGTTTTGTAAAAGTAGATCTAACAAAAGAAAGCTCTCATAAACGCTTAATCAAAAATGCCCAAAAAATAAAAAATAATGTTGATTTATATGTCAATAATTTAGGAGTTTCATCCTGGCGCCCTATAGAAAAAATTGATGAGAAATTTTTAGATTTTATTTTAGCAACAAATTTAAAGAGCGCCTTTTTTGGATGTAAGGTAGCGTCTAAGATAATGATGCCAGGTTCAAGTATAATTAATATATCAAGTATTGCGGGCAAAAGAGGTAGCGCTAACAACTCTGCATATTGTGCTTCAAAGTTTGCATTAAATGGTCTTACTCAATCTTTATCTAAAGAATTGGGAAAAAAAGGAATTAGGGTAAATGCACTTTGTCCAGTTCTGATAAAAACCGATGGCCTAATTGATGCTTTAAGTTCTCAATATTCCCCCGCTAACAAAAACCCAATTAAATTTATAAAAGATTTCACAAACTCAAATAGTGCACTTGGAAGATTACCAAAAGGTGAGGAAGTTGCAAAAATGTGTGTTATGCTTGCATCAGATTATGCTTCGGCAATCACAGGACAGTGTATTAATATTGATTGCGGAGTTTTTCCTCAGTAAAGAAAATGTCTATCACTGCGATTATTCCTGCTCATATGAATTCTATCAGATTACCAGGTAAAATTCTGACTGATATTCACGGACTACCGATGATCGAGCATGTAAGGAGGAGAGCACTATTGTCTAAATCTCTTTCAGAGGTTTATGTGGCTACGTGTGATGAAGAAATAAAAAAAACTGTAGAATCTTTTGGTGGTAGTGTAATTATGACATCGAATAGACATCTAAATGGAACTTCTAGAGTAATTGAAGCGGCAGCTGATCTTAATACAAATATAGTAATGCTGCTTCAAGGAGATGAACCTCTTATCTTACCAGATCAAATCGATCATATCATATATGAAATTATTAAAAATTTAGATTTTGATTCATGGAACGCAACCGCAAACCTTATGGAAGAAAAGGATCTATTAACGAAAAGTTTCGTTAAATGTGAAATAGAAAAAGATGGAAATATCCATAATTTTTTTCGAGTCAGTAATAATAAAGATAACTTCTCCAAACAAAAAAAAAATATTAAAAAAATTCTTGGATTGATAGCATATAAGAAAGAATGTTTGATTCAATTAAAAAATACAAGTCCATCACAAAAAGAGTTAAAAGAGTCAATTGAACAATTTAGGATTATTGAAAATAATTTTTCACTAAAGTCTATTGAAGTTGATAAATCTATTCCATCTGTGAATGAGCCAGGAGAATTAGATATCGTGATTAAAGAATTAGAAATCAACAAAGAGCAATTAAATATATTAAGGAAAATCAAAAGTGAATAGAAAAGAGTTTAGTGAAATATGTAAAATGTCTGATCAGATTTTATATAATAAAACTAATATCTATAAATCATCAAACTCTTGGATACACATAATTAGAAGCCACCCAGACTTTTTAGATAAATATAAATATATTTTTAAATTCAAAAAAACTCTTAGCATTAAAATACTTCATTTTAAAATTATCATTAAATATCTTATTCAGTTCTTATTAAGATTGAAGATTGTTAAAAATACTAGCTTTCCAAATATAAACGAAATCGATATACTTTTTATATCTCATTTTCATAATAAGAATCAGATTTTCGAAAAAAATGATTTCTTTTATGGCGATATTCAAAAAAGACTGGGAATCGAAAAAATTCAATCTTTAAATATTTACATTAACCATACAGATAAAAATTATAATTACTTCAAGTTTAACAAAAAAAGCATAATATTGCCAAAGTATCTAAATATTTTTTTAGAAATAAAAATATTTACCAAACTTCTTCTTAACATTTCAAAGTTAAATTATAAAAATTATAAAAAAATTAATACATTAAAAAAAAATTTTCTTAAAAGAGCAAAAATTGAGATGATTTCGCCTGAAAGCTGTAGAAATCTAAGGCTCTCATATCAATTTGATAAAGCAATTAAACATTTAAAGCCGAAATTAATAATTTTTACTTTTGAAGGTCACGCATGGGAAAGAAATTTAATTTATGCAGCTAAAAAATTTAATAAAAAAATCAAATGTTTTGGTTACAATCACTCTATTGTTTCAGAAAATCAGTACTCAATGAAAAAGATCTATCCATCTTGTTTTAATCCTGACAAAATTTTTGTATCTGGAAAAGTTGCACTTAAACAACTAAAAAAATCTGATGTTGGAAATAAAATTCAGATCTCAATATTAGGTTCAAATAGAACATTTAAAAGTAAAATAAAATCAGGCATAAAGGATAAAAAAATCTGTCTTGTGATACCTGAAGGTATCCGAAGCGAGGTTCTTAAAATGCTTGAGTTAATAATCAATGCTTCAAAAATAAAACATAATATAAAGTTTATTTTTAGATTACATCCAATTATAAATTTAGAAAATATTTTATCATCTAATAAAAATAAAGAGAGCTATTCAAAAAATATTTTTTTTTCAAACAAATCATTTGAGGATGATTTAAAAAAAAGCTCATACGTTCTATACCGTGGTTCAACTGCTGTAATAGCCGCTGTTCAAGCTGGATTATATCCAATATACTTTCATAAAAAAAATGAAATTAGAATTGACCCTCTTATTGAAATTGCCAAATCTCGCAAAGAAATAGAAAATGAGACTCAACTCATAAATTTAATTAATAGCAATGAAAATTTTGTGAGTAATGATTTAAAAAGATTGGTAAAATACTCTAATAATTATTATGAAGATTTTAAACAAAGTGAAATTGATAAATTAATAAATAATATATAAGTTAATAAAAATGAATAAAGCAATAGATATTAAATTAATTGAAAAAAATTTAATAAAAAATATAAAATGGATAGAAGAACCATTTCCACATGCAGTTATTGATAATTTTTTACCTCAAGATTTATTTAAACAAATTTCTTCAAAGACTAATGATATTACTGAATTAAAAAAGGCAGCAAATTATTTTCAGTCTCACGCGGAACTGAAAAAAAAAGTTTTTAGTATGAATGAATTAAATAGTAAACTAAAGATCCCCATTGAAATACTTGGCAGCAAAAAAATTTGTGGGATATTCAAAAAATACTTTAAAAATTTTAGAATATCTTCATTACTAGAGCAACCTGCATTGGGAGGATACTTTCCTTTTCACAGTATGGCTGATAAAGGCTTATTAGGTTCACACGTGGACCATTCACATTCCAATGATAACAAGCTTCACGTTGCGAATGCAATTTATTATGTTTCACCTGAATGGGATTCGAAGTGGGGAGGTGAAACGATTTTATTTTCAAACAACGGATTAAAACCTCTTAAATATATTACGCCAAAACCTAATAGATTAGTTCTTTTTATTCATTCAAGCTTATCATTTCATGGAGTAAATTTGATTAATTGTCCTGCACCAATTAAGAGAAATACTTATTATATGGATTATTATTTAGATAATGCGACTGTGGATAAAGATCCAATGCCTAAATTTAATAAATTAAGATATTTTAATCATCACACCACATTTATTCCTTTTTTTCCATTAGGAGTGAGTAGTTTTCGATTCAAAAATATATTTGAAATGAATTCTTTAGTGTATTGTTACGTTCTGATTAGATATTTAATAAATAAAATATTCACTTAATCTAAAAATTTAGGTAGCTTTATTTCAAATGTTATCTAAATCTGTATCTGTTATAATACCAACTTTAGGTTGTTCTAGTATAAAAAAAACCCTTGAGTCGCTTAATAGCAGTTCATTGCAACCTAAAGAAATTATTGTTTGTATTCCAAAAAATGCTTTGTCCAAATTTCCAAATTTACAATATGAAAATACTCGATATTTATTTACAAATAGTAAAGGCCAAGTTCTTCAGCGTATAGAAGGGTTCAAACAAGCAAAATATGATTATGTCATTCAATTAGATGATGACGTTTTATTAGAAAGAAACTGTATTCTTGAATTAGTAAAATCAATGGATGATTTGGGAGGCAAATGTGCTTTAGGTCCTGCATTAATGATCAAAAATACAAAATTAAGTGTTTACAAAAAAAATATTAATTTAGTTGTTAAACTCTTTTATTGGCTAATAAATGGACAAAACGGTTATTTACCTGGCACAATTACAAAGGCTGGAACTTGTATCGGGATTGACTCTGACCAAGTTGACGAAAACATCACAAAAACCGAATGGCTACCAGGTGGAATGATTATTCATAATAGAAAAAATTTAATCTTAGAAAATTATTTTCCATTTTCAGGAAAAGCCTATTCTGAGGACCTTATTCATTCACTACTGATGAAAAATAATGGAATTGATCTCTTCATTTGTAAGAAATCATTATGTTTCATAGAGAGTGAGGAAAAATTACACAATAAAACTATTAAACAATTTCTTATATGGTTCAAAGATGATTTTAAGGCTAGAAGATATTACATTATTATGTCATCAAGATATCAAATGTATCTCTATATTTATTATTGCAAAGAAATACTATCCTACCTTGTATACAAATTTCTTAAATTTTTGCTTTTTAAACAGAGATGAACGATGAACAAGAAAATTTAGGTTCTTTACAAAAAATATACATATGGGCACTCCTTTTTGAACCTTTAAAATATTTTTTACTCTCACCAGAAGCACAAATAGGTTTTGCTCTTACTGTACCTAAAATTATTCAGGGTATTTTTCTTTCTCTATTCTTTTTGTACTTCATAACTGGAGGCAATATCCAAATCAAGAACAAGTTATTCAGTTACGTAAATTATTATATCATTTTCATAGTATTAATTATTTTTTCTTCGATAGCTTCTTATTTGAAAGGAACTTATTTTGTTGATGATGATGTAAGTTTTTCGATCAAAATTTCTCCAATTTTTAATATATTAATTTCATTATATTACTTTACATTTTTTATATTACTTCCCTCAATAATTATTAATTCAAAAAAGGCTTTAGAATATTTTATAAACTTATCTATAATTTTAATTTCATTAATTTTAATAATTGGATACCTTGATATTATTTCAACTTATTTTTTTAAATATGATTTGATTTGTAGACATATTTATGAAGATACTTGCGTAGGTGTTGCATATAGATTTCACAGCATACTGGGTGAACCGAGAGATGCATTTGTTTTTCTTGCTTATGCAATGGCTCTTCATAGTTTAATTGTATTATTAAATAAAAAAGTAAATTTTTCTTATAGTTATTTACTACTAATTATAACTACTATGATGTTAACACAATCAGCATCAGGTTTAGTTGGTATAATTATTGGATTTACAATAATAATTTTTTTTGGTAACTCTCTTAAAATAAAAAATTTATTATATTATTTTACCTCCTTTTTTTTATTCTACTTAACAATTTACTTCTTCGTTGAATATTCTCAAAGAATTGGACTATACTTTGAAGAAGCAAAAAATTTATTTACTAATCTCGATAATTATATTGTTACAGATTTAATTATTGTGCAATCACCAGATATAATACCCCTTTGGACTTATATAAATTACATTAAAAATTTTGAATTTTACCAGGTATTGTTTGGATCAGGCTCTGGCTCATCAAGCTTTATAGTAAATGATTATTTGGGGAATGAAATTGGTGTAAATAATCCAAGATCAGATCTAGCTAGAATTTTAATAAGTGGAGGAATACTAGGTTTATTTTTTTATATTAAATTTCTAATTCACCCAGTGAAAAGATTAGTAGGTAATATAAAAAACAAAAATAATACTTACTTTTTATTTTCTTCATTATTACTATTTGGTTGTACTCTCGGACATAGATCCTTGTTAGGTTTTATATTTGTTGGTATCATCATAGCAATATTAGTAAACAAACTTTATTATCAAAATGCAAAAGAAGATTAATATTTTAATAATTTCTGGTCACTTTCTTCCTGGTTATAAACATGGAGGAATTCAGAAATCAATTATTAATACTATTGATAACCTCAGTATGTATTTTTCTTTTAAGGTACTTACACGAAATCATGATATAGGGGAAAAATTAATTCCATATAAGAATATAAAATTAAATAAGTGGAATATTATTAATAATATTAAAGTCAGATATTTATCAAACAAGCAATGTAGTCTATTTAATTATTTAGATGTTATAAGAAGCATTAATTTTGATATAATTCATTTAAATAGTTTCTTTGAGCCACTATCAGTTTATATAATTTTTGGTAAGTGGTTAGGAGTTATTAGACCAAAAAAAATTATCCTATCGAGCAGAGGTGATTTTGCTTGGGCATCCCTAAAGATTAAATATTTGAAAAAAATTGTATATATTCATTTATTTAAAATTTTAAATATGCAAAATAAAATAGTATGGCATGTTTCATCAAAGTATGAGAAAGAAGATTTACTAAAATATTTCAAAATTAATAAAGTAAATATTATTACTGCAATAGATTTACCAAGTTCAAACCTAAATAAAAGTTATAATAAAATTTATAAAAAAAATCTTAAAAACAAAATAAGCTTAAGGTTAGTTTTTTTATCAAGGATTTCACCTGAAAAAAATCTAGACTATGCAA
>CEQL01007499.1_pt1 | contig 15229 bp, 18 predicted proteins | sample 356281 | NCBI WGS metagenome assembly CEQL01 (sample SAMEA2621203, study PRJEB7988) | marine metagenome | biome: marine biome (ENVO:00000447); feature: surface water layer (ENVO:00002042); material: "saline water (ENVO:00002010), including plankton (ENVO:xxxxxxxx)" | depth 5 m
CCAAGCAGCTTGTTTTCTTAAAGTTTCTCTTGAAGCTGTAGTTAAAATTGTTTCATTTGTTGCAAAAAATACTCTGTCAGGAACTCCGCTAGCTAACTCTCCTACTGTATCAGTGCCTATATAAACGTCACCCTGCATTAACGCATCTAATTTTTCAATCGGGTCTGCCTTTTTCTCAACAGTCTCAGCCGCCTTAGTAGTTGTGTCCGAAGTTTTAACAGACTTCTTAGTAGCACACGCAGTTACAATTAAACCAAGTAGTAAAATTAGAAGTGCATTCTTTAAAATTTTGCTTAGATTCATTTTCGCTCCTTAAATAGAATATTATGAATTAAACATTTAATTAGATGTTTTTCTACAAAAATCAACCAAATTTAGCAAATTCCTCAATTTTCTTTAATTTCCTAACAAAGATGACCATGATGGGTCAGACGCATCTGTCTCGGTTTTTACCAACCTCTCGTTGTATCCAGTTAAATCAATAGACCACAATTTAGCACTAAATCCCTGTCCCTCTTTATCTGTTTTTGTTTCTCTATAAAATATGATTAATCTTCCGTTAGGAGACCATGATGGCGCTTCTTGATAAAAATTTTCGGTCAGTAATCTCTCGCCAGTTCCATCAGTTCTCATAACTCCTATGAAAAACTTTCCTTTATGCAATTTTGTAAAAGCTATTAAGTCTCCTCTTGGCGACCACACAGGGGTACCGTAAATACCTTTGCCAAATGAAATTCTTTTAACGTTTGATCCATCACTTCTCATTACGTAAATTTGTTGATAACCACTTCGATCAGAATTAAATGTAATAAATTTTCCATCTGGTGAATACGAAGGAGAGGTATCTATTGACGGGTGATCAGTCAATTTTTCTTGAATATTTGTCTCCAAATCTCTAACCCAAATTTCTGAATTACCATCTTTTGCTAAACTCATTATTAGTTTTTTTCCATCGGGGGAAAATCTTGGGGCAAACGTCATCCCTCTAAAGTCACCAACTACTTTCTGAGTACCTGTTTGAAGATTTACGATATATACTCTAGGCATATTTTTGAAGTACGACATGTATGTGATAATTTTATCGTCTGCTGGATTAAATCTTGGTGTTAAAACTAATTCATTACCTAGTGTAATATATTTTGTGTTAAAACCATCTTGATCCATAAGAGCTAATTTTTTAACCCTTTGTGTTTTTGGTCCTTCCTCTGCTACATATATTATTCTAGTATCAAAATAACCAGTTTCACCTGTAAGGCGCTCATATACCTTGTCAGAAATTTTATGACCTACTCTTCTCCACGAACGAGGAGTTGTTGTTAAGGAAAAACCGTCAACTATCTTTGCACCTAATACATCCCAAAGTTTAAACTCTACATTTATATAATCTTTATCATTTATTATTTTAGATGTGACTTTACCAGTTATCAAAACCTGCGATTTGATTAAAGCCCAATCTTCAAACCTTGGCTTTAAATGAGCTATATCTGGTTTCTGTAAAAAAGCATCTTTATCAATTGCATCAAACAAACCAGTCTTTTCTAAATTATTTTCTATTACTTTAGATATCTCTAAACCTAAATTATTTATTTTAAGTATATTATTAATTTTATTTATTGAATCTTTATCAGAATAAAACGGTGATACTGATATAGGCATGGGATCTAGATTACCTCTAGTAATATCAATTTCTACAAGTGAGAAACTAATACTTGGTTTTAAAATTGAATAAATTAGAAATATAATAAATAAATTTTTTTTCATTCACCAACCATCATTCCTTCAGGGTTAAACCTCAATATCATAGTACTCCAATTTTCATAAGTTTTAAGTGGAAGATTTTTGATAGGATTACACTTTAATATTGCTCGGTCAACTGCCTCTGCAAAAATTCTATATTTACCATCTGTTCCCATTCTATTTCTCTCCAAAATTTCTCTACTCTTTACTCTTCCATTTTTTTCTAAATCAAGTTTCACTGTTACCAAATAATCATTTTTTTTATATTCAGCACCCATTGGAGGTGACCAACAATCTTTATACTGCATTTGAATAGAGTATTCAGTTGTAACAGATAATTTTGTTAATCTCATTGATTTATCCTCTGATTGAGTAACTCCCTCAGTTTTTTTCTTTACTTCTCCCACATTTTCGTACTGTTTTGCAATCAAACCTTTGATTAAATCTAAATCTAATGCTTTTTTTTCAAACTCAGAGTCCTGAATTGCTTTATCTTTTTTAATAGGTTTTATTTTGTTTACAAATTCTTTAATAATCGAGTCTTCTTCTAAGTCCATTTCAATTTTTTTTTTCTTTTCCTTTTCAACAACAGTTTTATTTATCTCTTTTGAGGGTTGTTGCTCTGTTTCCTCGTTTGTTAAAATTTTTTCTATTTTTTTATCAGGTAAAGGTATTGCCTCTGATTTATCAAGTTTAACTTGTTCTTGTTTTTTTTCAGGCACTGGCACCTTTTTAGATTTTGATAAGTCTATCTCATCCTTTTGATTGTCTAATTTCACTTTCTTTTTTATCTCTTTCTTAACCTCTTTTGGAGGTGCTTGCTCTGATAGTAACTTTTTATTATCTGTTTTTACCTTTTCAATAATCTTAGCAGCTTTGGGTGCATATGGAATGTTCATTTGTTCAGAAATTTGAATTAGCTCAACCGAAATACTAGGGAGTAATTCTATTGGTTTCTTTGCAACAAATGGAAGTGCAAAAATTGTAGCTATAAATATTGATCCATGAAAAATAACAGAATATAAAATCCCAAAAGAAAAATTATTCAATCTATTTGGAAAGCCACTTAATGCAATTTTACTAAACAAGTTATCTCTCTTTGTAAGGTTCAGAGATTAATGCGACCTTAGTAAAGCCTGAACCTGAAAGCTTGCCCATTACTTCCAATACTCTTCCATAATTAATTGTTTTGTCACCTCTTACATAAATTCTTGTATCTGTTCTATTTTTAGATACAGCTAAAATTTTTTTAATTAAATTATCAAATTCAATTTTTGTTTCTTGGATAAAAACCTCTCCTTTTGAATTAATAGTTAATGTAAGTGGTTCGCTTTCTTCCGGCAAACTATCAGCTGAAGTTTCAGGCAAATCAACTTGAACTCCAACAGTCAGTAAAGGTGCTGTTACCATAAAAATTATTAAAAGAACCAACATAACATCCACGAATGGAGTGACATTTATTTCACTCATCGGCTCTCTATCTGAACGCTTAAAGTTGAATGCCATATTATATAATTGATATAAATCGTTTTGAAAAATTTTCTAATTTTTGAGAGTATTTTTTAGAGTCGTTTCCGAATTTGTTGTATGCAATCACTGCTGGTATGGCCGCTAACAGACCTAATGCGGTAGCAAATAATGCTTCCGCAATTCCTGGTGCAACTATAGCTAAACTTGTATTTCTTGAAATCGCAATAGATTGAAAAGAATTCATTATCCCCCAGACTGTTCCAAATAATCCAATAAACGGGGCGGTTGAACCAACTGTAGCAAGAAAAGTAAATTTATTATTAACTAGATTCATTTGCTTTTCAATATTTACCTCGAGAATATTTTCAAGTCTTTGGCTTATATTGGATTTAGATCTCGATTTCATAACAGCTTGCATTGAATCTTTAAATAATTGAGCCATAGGGTTATCTAAAGATGCAGGAAGACTATTATAAAAGGTTTCGGCAGACTTTGATTTCCAAAATTTCTCTTCGAAATCCTCAGAAACTTTATTTATTCTCCTAAACATTATTATTTTATCGAATATTATAGCCCAAGAATAAACTGAACTAGCAATAAGAATGATAATTACAGATTTCACAACAAAATCTGCTCTTAAAAATAAACTTAAAATTGAGAAGTCTGTGTTACTTGCAATTCCAACTGCTTGTGAAGTTATATCTGCATCCATTTTATTGATTTCACACTAAAATGTGTCATGAATTTGACTATTAATACTAAACTATTTATTTTTTCATTGTATTTAGATGATAATTTGCAATTAACATTGCATCTGCTTTGTTTGAGTCTTTTTTTCGAGATAACATTGACGAAAACTTTGGAAACATTTCAATTGCTTTAACTCTACTCGAATCTTTTTGAGAATTAATTAAATCGAAATGCTTTTTCCATTTAACTGGTCTAACAAAAAAAATTGGAAGTTGCATTGCTGCACATACACCTTTTATGACACCAAATGACTGGCCAAAATTAAACATGCTAGTTACACCTTGTCCAGGCATAGCTGAAACTTGTTCAACTACAACATTTACATTATCAGATTTATAGCTTTTAATCTTTAAAGATATCTCATTGAATATTTGGCTTCCATTAATTTGCTTTTTATTATTATTGCCTGATGCCATAGTAGGCATATCTATAACATCAATTATATTTCCATCTTTAAGAAAACATATTGCGCCTGTAATTCCTGGATCTATTCCAATTATAAGCATAAAATTATATTACTCAGAATTTGTGAAAACATTTTGTACATCATCATCTTCCTCTAAAATTTCCAAAAACTTAATCATTTTTTCTTTATTTTCTTGATTTAATTTTATTTTATTAATTGGGACCCATGCAATTTCAGTTGATATAAAATTGGAAATTTCTTTTTCCATAATATTTTTAACCTCATATATTTCATCTTTATTTGTATGAATTTCATAATAGTCGTCATGAAAAATACAATCATTTGCTCCAGCTTCAGTTGCTAAATTAAAAATATTTTCCTCATTGATTTCTTTTTTGTTTACTTTGATTATTCCTTGTTGAAGAAAATTATGTGATGCAGACCCTTGTGTGCCAAGCCCTCCTCCATGTTTTTGAAAAATTGTTCTTATATTTGACGCAGTTCTATTTTTATTATCTGTCAATGTAACAACTACTATTGCAGTTTTTGCAGGCCCAAAACCTTCATACCTTATATTTTCAAAATTGGAGTCTGCAGCTATTGATGATTTGTCAATTGCTCTTTCAATATTATCTTTTGGCATATTTGCTGATCTAGCTGCTTGAATTGCTGATCTTAATCTAGAGTTCATATCTGGATTCTTGTCTCCAAGTTTAGCGGCAACTGTTATTTCTCTTGATAATTTTGAAAATATTGCAGCTCTTTGTTTATCCGCTTTTCCTTTTTTGTGCTTGATGCCTGCCCAATGTGAATGACCTGCCATAATTTAACTGTCTCTTTGAAGTTTACCACCAAATATAAACTGACTAATATTTATTGCCAAACCATTTTTTGGATTGGCCTCAATAATCGCTCCACATAGCGACGCTTCTCCTTCTGAGGGAAAATGCTTAACCGATTCTCTTTTATAAAATCTATTTATAGAATTCTCAACATCCATGCCAATAACAGAGTTATAGTCTCCACACATTCCTGCATCTGTTAAGTAAGCAGTTCCTTTATTTAAAATTCGTCCATCATTCGTCGGCACATGAGTATGAGTACCTACTACAAAAGTGGCGCTACCATCGAATACATGTCCAATAGCCATTTTTTCACTTGTTATTTCTCCATGAAAATCAACTATAAGAAAATCATACTTTTCTTTAAGTTTATTTTTTTCAATAAATTCTTTGCTTTTTACGAATACGTCATCACATTTTCTCATAAAAACATTTCCCATTAAATTCAATACTCCAACTTTATATCCCCCAACAGCATCATAAGTTCCAAATCCATCTCCAGGAACAACACCTGATAAGTTTAGTGGTCTTAATAATCTCTTTTGCTTAGTTATAAATTCAAATGTCTCTTTTTGGTCCCATACATGATTACCAGTTGTTATAACATCAACACCAGAACTTAACAGCTCGTTTACAATGTTTTCAGTTATTCCAACCCCTTCTTTTGCTGCATTCTCTCCATTTACAACAACAAAATTAATTTTTTTTGATTTTATAATATTAGGTAAATATTTTTTTACTGACATACATCCACTGTTTCCAACTATATCTCCTAAAAATAAAATTTTCATTTTATAGTTCCCTTTTCAGTTATTATAACATCTAATTTTTGATCATATTTATTTTTAGGTATATATTTGAGTTTCTGAAATGAAAAAGCAAAACCTATTGTTAAAACATTTTTAATCTTTAAAGCCTTAGCAATATATCTATCATAGTATCCTCCACCATAACCTAATCTATATTTATTTTTATCAAATCCAACTAGTGGAACTATCAAGATATCTGGAAAAACTTTTTTCATAGTGTATGGCTCCGGAATACCTCGACTATTAACCTTAAGTGAATCTTTAAATGACCATTCATAAAAGTCCATATCATTATTTTTTTTAGTAACAGGTAAAGATAATTTAAATTTATTTTTTTCTAATTTTTCTAAAATCTTTAAAGAGTCAATTTCACTGTTGATAGGATAATAACCGCCAATAATTTGGATTTTTTTTATATTAAATTTATTTATAATTTTTTTAAATTGAATAAAGCTTAGATCGTGATAAGAAAATTTTATTTTTCTTAAGTTTATTAATTTTTTTCTTAAAATTTCCTTGGACACTTTAAATTATTGAGTCTTTGGATCTTTATCAACTTTTTTGATAAAATTTTCTATCTCTAGAGCTGCCTTGTCAACTAAAATTTCATAATTATTTCTGTTTGTTTCAATTTGATTTTCAAGATTTTCCTGATTAGTACTTAATTCTAAAATCTCGTTTTCTTTTAAATCTCTATAATTATAAACTAAAGATTTAAGTTCTTTAAATTTTTCAGTAATGTTTGAAATTTCTTTTTTCTGCATGTCAATTTTTTTTTTGGTCTCATAATATTCATCTAAAACTGAGATTGAAGTTATTAATAAAAGTTTACTTTCTCCTATATTTCCTAAAGAATTTTTTAAATCCGTAAATTTTTCGTTTAAATATAAAGCTAATTCTTCAAGGTGTTCTTCTTGCCCATCATCACATGATAATAAAAATTCTTTTCCATTAAATTTGATATTTACATTTGCCATTTATCAATTTCTTCCATCAAATTATCTGTTTCTTGATTTAATTCATCAATTTTTTGAGAAAATTGATCTTCTTTTTTTTTTTCCTCAATTTCTCTTTTCTTAAAATCATCAAATTTATGTTTAAGACTCTCATTTTCTTGTCTTAATAAATTATATTTAGCCACTATTTCTTCTTTTTCAATTTCTAATTGATTTTTTTGCTTTGCCAGATTCTTTAACTCTAAAATTTTATCTGGTTTTATTTTTTCAAGATTTTTTAATTTATCTAAAGCATCTAACAATTTTTTTTCTTTTTCACTAATTGAATTCATATATATATCTATATTAATAAATAGATTCACCTAAGTCTACAAAGGATAAATTTTTGAGAGAACTAAATAAAGCCTTATCTAATTCAATACGAGCACTATCAATGGATGCTGTGCAAAAAGCTAATTCAGGACATCCTGGTATGCCAATGGGCATGGCTGATGTGACTACTATACTTTTCAAACATTTTTTAAAATTTAATCCAAAAAATCCAAGCTGGATAAATAGAGATAGATTTGTTTTATCAGCAGGTCACGGATCAATGTTGCTTTACTCCTTGCTTTATTTAACGGGATATAAAAAAATTAAATTAAAAGACATTAAGAATTTCAGGCAGCTTGACTCTGTTTGCGCAGGTCATCCTGAATATATTAAAAACTCAGGTATCGAAACAACAACTGGACCTTTGGGCCAAGGAATTTCTAATGCCGTCGGTTTTGCTTTGGCAGAGGAGATTTTAAAAAAAAAAATTGGTAAAAATATTATAGACCATAAAACTTATGTAATTGCGGGAGACGGTTGCCTTATGGAAGGTATCAGTCATGAGGCTATGAGCTTAGCGGGTCATCTTAAATTAAAAAATTTGATAATGTTATTCGATAATAATTCTATATCTATAGATGGACCAACAAGTTTAGCAGTTTCAGATAATTTTAAGAAAAGGTTTGAAAGTTATGGTTGGGATTATATTAAAATTAATGGTCATAATGAAAGCGAAATATTTAGAGCTCTCAAAAAAGTTCAAAGTGCAAAAAAACCAACAGTCATTTCATGTAAAACTAAAATCGGTTATGGTTCACCAAATAAATCTGGAAAAGCTTCGTCGCATGGAAGTCCACTAGGGGAAAAAGAGATCGAATTAGTTCGTAAGGAACTAGGATGGAATTATAAACCATTTGAAATACCAAAAGAAATAATGAAAAGTTGGAGGCAAATTGGAAAAAAGGGAGAAAAAATTGAGAATAAATGGAACAAAATATACAATAAGAAAAAAAATAAAATAAATAAATTTATAAAAATTGATTTTACAAAGCCGTTAGCAACTGAAAAAAAAATAGCAATAAAAGAATTTAAGAGTATTGCATCAAGAAAATCATCTGAGTCAATAATTAACTCGCTTGTGAAAAAAAATAATATACTTATAGGTGGATCAGCAGATCTAGCAGGTTCAAATAACACTAAAACAAAGCATCATAAAATAATTACACCAGGAAATTTTGATGGAAACTATATACATTATGGAGTTAGGGAACATGCCATGTGTGGTGTAATGAATGGATTAGCATTGCACAGTAAATTTATCCCTTATGGAGGGACATTTTTAATATTTTCAGATTATTGTAAACCATCAATTAGGTTGGCGGCTATGATGAAACAGCAGATTATATATATAATGACACATGACTCTATTGGACTTGGAGAAGATGGACCAACACACCAACCCATAGAACAATTGTCTGGGTTAAGGGCTATACCTAACCTTAATGTTTTTAGACCAGCAGATAGATACGAAACTATTGAATGCTGGGAACATGCTTTAAAAAATCTTAAAACTCCAAGCATTCTATCTTTAACTAGACAAAATCTTGATCCAATCATAAATAAATACTCTAAAGTTAATAATTGTTCTTTTGGAGCATATGAAGTTTTAAGAACTAATAAAAAAGTTAAATTAACAATTTTAGCAAGTGGTTCTGAAGTGAAGTTAGCTATAGAGGCTAGCCATAAATTAGCCAAAGACAAGATATATTCAAAAGTCATATCGGTACCGTGCATGGAGCTTTTCGAATTACAGACAAATACTTATAAAAATAAAATTTTAAAAGAGACTCAATTGAAAATATCTATAGAGGCTGGTTCTATTGATTGTTGGAAAAAATATGTTGGCGAAGATGGGATAAGTTTTGGAATCGATGTATTTGGAAAAAGTGCTCCATATAAGGATATTTTTGAGTATTTTGGATTGACGGTTTCAAATATTGTAAACAAATCTAAAAAGTTAATAAAAGTAAAAAATGACAATTAAAGTTGGAATTAATGGAATGGGCAGAATCGGTCGAATGGTAGTAAGATCAATTATTGAAAAAAACAATAAGAGTTTTAAAATTAATCATATAAACAATAGATCAAATTCTGAAACTACCTGTAATTTAATAAAATATGATTCTATTCATGGAAAGTTTAATGCAGATTTAGAATTTGATAAAGATCACTTAAAAATTAATAAAAACAAAATCACATTCTCCCAAGAGTCTGATGTGGAGAACATTGATTGGAAAAAACATGATGTCGATTATGTTTTTGAATGTACAGGTAAATTTAATTCAAAGGATAAACTTCTAACTCATATTAAAAATGGTGCAAAAAAGGTTATAGTTTCTGCGCCATGTAAAAATGCAGATAAAACAATAGTATTTGGTGTTAATGAAAAAATTATATCTAAAAATGATAAAATAATTTCTGCAGCCTCATGTACAACTAATTGTTTAGCGCCAGTAGTAAATGTCCTTAACAATAATTTTGAAGTCGAAAAAGGTTTTATGACTACAATTCATGCATTTACAAGTGATCAAAGAATCTTGGATAATTCTCATAAAGATCAAAGAAGAGCAAGGGCAGCAAGTCAATCAATTATACCAACATCAACTGGGGCATCAAAAGCAATAGGTGAAATTATTCCAAGTCTAAAGGGTAAATTAGAAGGAGTAGCGATGAGAGTGCCAACACCAAATGTTTCATTGATAGAGTTAGTATTCTCCACAAGAAAAGAAATAACTATTAAAAATATTAACAATGTATTTGAGCACGCATCTAAAAATGAACTTAAGAAAATTTTAGATATTACACACGAAAAACTAGTTTCTGTTGATTTTAACCACCATTCCGCCTCTGCTATAGTTGATGCCTCTTTAACAAATGTCGTTGGCACCAACATGGGTAAAATATCTGCTTGGTATGATAATGAATGGGGTTTTTCGAATAGAATGTGTGATATAGCTGAATATTTATATAAAATCTCTTAATGAGAAGTATTAAAAACGCAAAAAATCTTAACAGTAAAAAAATACTATTAAGATTAGATCTTAATGTTCCTTTAGAAAATGGATCAATCAGTGACACTACAAGAATTGACAAAATTCTACCTACTTTAAATTTTTTAATTCAACAAAAAACTAAAATTATAATTTTATCACATATAGGAAGACCAAAAGGAAAGGTCGTAAAGGAGCTATCATTAAAACCAATATGTAATGATTTAGAAAAAAAATTGAGCATAAATGTTAAACTTGTCACTGAGAATATTAATAATATTAAAAATAAAAATTTTTTTGATACTTTTGATGAAGAAATAATTATTTTAGAGAATATAAGATTTTATGCTGAGGAAGAGAAGAATGACAATAAATTTGCAAAACACTTAGCAAGTCTTGGTGATATTTATGTAAATGATGCCTTTTCTTGCTCACATCGATTGCATGCTTCAATTCATCAAATTTCTAGATTTTTACCATCCTTTTCTGGATTGCAACTTGATTTAGAAATTAATGCTCTTAACAGAATTACAACCGAAATAATAAAGCCTATAACTTGTATAATCGGTGGCTCAAAAATTTCGACTAAAATTAACATTATTAGAAATTTAATACCAAAATTTGATAATATAATTATTGTTGGAGGTATGGCTAATAACTTTATTGAATTTTTTGGGAATGATGTCGGAAAATCATTTAAAGAAAAAAATTGCGATCAAATAGTTGAGGAGATTATCTCACTTTCAAAAAAAGAAAAATGTAGGATAATTTATCCCGAGGATGTTTTGGTATCTAAAGATATGAATGGATCTGCTAAAAATAAAAAAATTAATCAAATCATGTACGATGAAATAATTTTGGATATTGGCCCAAAAACAGTTAATAAAATTATAAGTATTATAGATAACAGTAAAACTATATTTTGGAACGGACCAGCAGGATATTTTGAAAATCCAAATTTTGCTAATGGAAGTATTCAAATTGCAAAAAAAATAATTGAAAACAATAGAGCAAATAAAATTTTTTCAGTTGTAGGTGGAGGAGATACGGTCTCATTATTAAATAAACTTCATGTTGTTGATAATTTTAATTTTGTTTCAACCGCTGGTGGAGCTTTTTTAGAATATCTTGAAGGCAAAGAGCTTCCTGGTATAACCGCTTTAAACTGAAATGACAGATCTAAACAAAATCGCTCTTAAAATAATTTCGAATGGAAAAGGCATTCTTGCTGCTGATGAAAGTAACGGAACCATGACAAAAAGGCTTAATGCAGTGGAAGTAACTTCAAATTCACAAAATAGACTATTGTTTAGAGAAATACTTTTTTCATCAGAAAGTATGAAGGAATATATTGGTGGAGTAATTCTTTTTGATGAAACAATAAATCAAACTACGAGTTTTGATAAATCAATACCAGATTTAATTGCCTCAACTGGTGCTGTCCCAGGGATTAAAGTTGATACTGGTGCAAAAGATTTGGCAGGCTCACCAAAGGAAAAAATTACTGAAGGCTTGGACGGACTTAGAGAAAGATTAAAAAAGTATTATGAGCTTGGTGCAAGATTTACAAAATGGAGAGGTGTTTATAATATAAGTAAAAAATATCCAAGCAAACAGGCAATTGATAGTAATGCTCATGCACTCGCGAGATACGCTGCACTAGCTCAAGAAAATAAAATGGTTCCAATAGTAGAGCCTGAAGTACTAATGGATGGAGATCATTCCTCTGACGTTTGTTTAAATATAACATCTCAAGTTATAAAAAAATGTTTTGAAGAATTAATATTGCACAAAGTTGATCTTTCAGGAATTATTTTAAAACCTAATATGATACTAGCTGGCAACAGTTCAAAAAATAAACTATCAAATGAAGAAGTATCTCAAAAAACACTTGAATGTTTAAAAAATTCAGTTCCACAAGAAGTACCTGGTATTGCTTTTTTGTCTGGCGGACAGTCAGAAATAGAGGCTACAGAAAATTTGAATTTAATAAGCAAACATAATGATACCAGTTTTATAATGACTTTCTCATATGGTAGAGCCCTTCAACAAAGCGCTTTAAAGATTTGGTCAAAAAATACAAACGATAAAAATTTAACTCAAAAAACTTTTAATCATAGAGCTAGAATGTGTAGTTTGGCTGCTCAGGGAAAATGGTCGATCGATCTTGAAAATAAGTAAAAAAAAATTTATTTATCTTATTTCCCCAAATAAAATAACTTTAGACTTTTTCGAGCAACTTAACTTGGTATTTAAATCTAATAAAATAAATTTTTTTCAAATGAGATTTAAAAGATACTCATCAGAAAAAAAAATTTTGATAGGAAAAAAAATAAAAAAAATATGCAAGAAAAATAAAGTAAAATTTATAGTAAATGATGAGCCATGGCTTGCAAAAAAAATTAATGCTGATGGGTGTCACTTAGGGCAAAAAGATATGAATATAGATAAAGCTCGAACTATAATTGGAAATAAAATAATAGGTATAACATGTCATAACTCAATTAAACTTGCAAAAATTGCAATTAAATCCAAACCAAATTATTTGGCCTTTGGAGCTTTTTACTCAACAAGAACAAAAAAAATAAAATATAAATCATCAATTAAAATTTTAAATAAGGTAAAAAAACTTACTAATATCCCTGTGGTTGCCATAGGAGGTATAAACTATAATAATTATAAAAAACTATTATTGAACAATGCGAATTTTTTAGCTATTTCAGGCTACGTTTGGAATAATAAAAAATATAAGCCTATAGAGGCTATAGAAAGATTAAAATGAAAATAAATGCAGGTGAAATAAGAGTTGGTATGCTTCTTGAGTATAGAAATGATTTGTGGCAAGTCTTGAAAACTCAACACGTAAAACCCGGTAAAGGGGGTGCATTTGCACAGGTAGAAATGAAAAGTGTGAATAAAAATACAAAACTAAATGAAAGGTTTAGATCAAGTGAAACTGTTGAAAAAGCAACTTTGGAGGAACAACCTTACAATTATTTATACGAAGATGAAAACAAATATTTTTTTATGGATCACAAAACATTTGAGCAGATAGAAATTATGAAAGAAATTGTGGGAGAAAAGGGGAAATTATTAACTGAAAATTTAGAAGTCACTGTTAGCTTTTATAATGAAAACCCAATATCTGTAGATCTTCCAAATCAAGTAAAATGTAAAATAGATACAACTGATGCTGCAATAAAAGGGCAAACAGTCTCTTCATCATATAAACCTGCTATATTAAGTAATGGAATTAAAATTCAGGTTCCACCATTTGTAGAAGCTGGAGATGAAATTATTCTAGATACTAGAACACTTGAATATGTAAAAAAAGTATAAACTTATGAATTCTATTTCACCAAATTTAAATATAATGATTAAAGCCTGCGAAAAAGCATCAAAAATAATTATAAGAGATTTCGGTGAATTAGAAAATTTACAAGTTAAAAAAAAAGGACCAAGAGATTTTGTTACAAAAACAGATCGAAGAGTTGAAAAAATTCTAATTGAAGAATTAAGCAAAAGTAAGAAAAATTATTCTTTTTTAACAGAGGAAAGTGGAAAAATTGAAAATAATGATAAAGACAAAGTTTGGATTATTGATCCAATTGATGGAACGACAAATTTTTTACATGGAATTCCACATTTTGCAATTTCAATTGCATTAAAAATAGATAATGAACTGAAATCTGCTCTAATACATGACCCAATAAAAAACGAAATTTTTTTTGCTGAAAAAAATAATGGAGCATATTTCAACAATCACAGAATTAGAGTTTCAAATAAAAGTGATTTGGAGGATTGTTTATTTTCGACTAATCAAAATGGTTTAAAAGTTGTTTTTCCAAATTTAAATATGAGAAGCACAGGCTGTTCAGCTCTTGACCTGGCCTATGTAGGGTCAGGACGATTGGATGGTTTTTTTCATAACAATATTAAATTATGGGATATTGCTGCTGGTATTCTAATTATTGAAGAAGCTGGAGGTACTGTAAATGATATTACTAAATATAATTACAATAAAATCGATATAAGAGCTGCAAGTAGCAACATTTATACAAAAATGATGAAAAAATTAGTTAACTTTTAATTGTTTTTATTTAACTTTTTGCTATAAAACCCGCTATGAAAAAAAACTTACATCCGAACTACCATAAGATTACTGTTGAAATGACTGATGGCAGTCAATTTGAAACAAGATCCACCTGGGGTTCTGAGGGAGATACTTTAAAATTAGAGATAGATCCTAAGTCTCACTCTGCATGGACCGGTGGTAAACAAAAAATTTTGGATAAAGGTAGAGTAAGTAAATTTAATAAAAAATTCCAAAACTTTAGATCTGAGAGTAAATAATGGGTAATGCTCCGTTGATGCCAATGGCTACAGCTGTTTGGTTAGTAGAGAATACTTCTTTAACTTTTAAACAAATATCTGAATTTTGTAAATTACATGAAGTAGAGATCCAAGGTATTGCCGATGGTGAAGTTGCTAAAGGTATAGTGGGATACAATCCAATTATAGCTGGCCAATTAACTAGAGAGGAAATCAATTTATCATCTGAGGATCCAACTAGACCTTTAATTTTAAATCAAAACGAAATACAAATAAAAGGTGAAGAAAAAAAATCCAAAAAATATATCCCATTATCAAAACGTCAAGACAAACCAGATTCTGCCTTATGGTTAATAAAACAACATTCAATACTAAAAGACTCTCAAATAGCCAAGTTAGTAGGCATTACAAAAAACTCGGCAACTGCAATAAGAAATAAAAGCTATTGGAATTTTAATAATCTAAATGCTAAAGATCCAGTTGCAATGGGTCTTTTTACACAAAAAGAATTATTAAATGCTATTGAAAAAGCTGAGAGAAGAATAAAAAGAGAAAAAAAAGAAAA
>CEQL01148202.1_pt1 | contig 15197 bp, 14 predicted proteins | sample 356281 | NCBI WGS metagenome assembly CEQL01 (sample SAMEA2621203, study PRJEB7988) | marine metagenome | biome: marine biome (ENVO:00000447); feature: surface water layer (ENVO:00002042); material: "saline water (ENVO:00002010), including plankton (ENVO:xxxxxxxx)" | depth 5 m
TTTCTTCAAATTACTGTTGGTGAAGCAACAGACAAGTATGGTGTTACAGAAATACAATCTGATAAAGCTATAACTAAGCTTTTAAAAAAATCAGAAATTATTTTAAGTAGGAGCATTAAGCATTACTCTATCGCACAAAATTGGGAAATTATTTTTAAAAAAAATGAATTTTAAATAAGTAGAATATGAAAAAATTTTTTCTTAAAAATAAAAAAAATATTAAAATTTTTGATCTAGGTAATCACCCATTTGCTGACACCTTCATATCATCTAGGGACTTATACAAGAAGGAACCTATTTACCCTTTAAGATGTATTTTGGATAAAAAATCAGGTTGTATTTTTAATGAAGTAATAACCTCAGATAAAAAAAGATATAATCTTTATGATTATTCTTATACTTCTTCAAATTCAAAATACTCTAAAAATTATTGGAGACAGTATGCAATCAATTTCAATAAAAAATATAAAAATAAAGGAAAAATTTTAGAAATAGGATGTAATGATGGATTTTTGTTAAATCAACTAAATAAAAAAGGATTTGAGATTTATGGTTGTGATGCATCGAAATTTATTTGTAATTTATCAAAAAATAGTAATTTGAAAATTTTGAATTTCATATTTAATTTAAAAAATAGTAGAAAAATAAAAAAAAAAATTGGATTTGTAGATTATGTAATAGCAAATAATGTTTTAAATCATTCAAATGATCCAGATAATTTTATTAAAGGAGTTAAAAATATTCTGAATGATGATGGGTATTTTATTTTTGAACAACCTTATTGGTTAGATATGATTAAAACCTCTAGAATAGATCAAATTTATCATGAACATATTACTTATTTTACATTAAAGTTTTCAAATTGGATTTTGGAAAAAAACGGAATGTACTTGTATGATTATGAAAAATCTTCATATCATGGAGGATCTTTGCGGGTAATTGCAAAAAAGAAAAACAATTTTTCAAATCAAAATTTCAATAAAATTAATAAGGCAATTGAAACTGAGGAAAAATTTGGATTATTTAAAAAAAAGATTTACATTAATATAAGTAAGACATTAGAAAATAAAAAAAAAATTTTACTTAAAAAAATAATAAATTATAAAAAAAAAAATTTCAAAATAGTAGGCATTGGTGCAGCAGCAAAAGCTAATACTTTTTTGTGTTATTTTAATTTAAATAATGAAATTATAGATTTTGTAACTGATGCTTCAAAGTTTAAAATTGGGAAATATACACCCAAAACAAGGATACCTATATATTCTGATGATATATTGAAGAAAAAAAATGTTAAAGTTGTTGCTATTATATTATCTTGGAATATATCAAAATTGATAAAGACAAAATTAAGAAAATTTAATAAAAATTTAAAATTTATAAAATTATGATTGTAAGAAATATTTATACTGAACGAAAAGAACCATTAGAAATGTTTGAGGATGAAAGAGGAAAGATTTTAGATATTTTTTATAAAGATGATATACAGCATGTTGCTCAAATTGACTCAAAACCGAATATAATTAGGGGAAATCATTATCATAAAGAGACTACACAACATATGTTAATGATTTCTGGATCTATGGAATATTGGTATAAAAAGTTTGGATCTGATGAAGAGCCTAAAATGGTTTATTTAAAAAAAGGCGACCTTGTATCAACACCACCATTTGAGATACACACGTTAAAAATTGGAAAAGATGGTAATAGTTTTGTAGTTTTTAGCTCAGGCTTAAGAGGAGGAAAAGACTATGAGGCAGATACTTTTAGAGTAGATCCAATTATTTAATGAAACGAATATTAATATTTGGCTCAAATAGTGATTTAGCAAAAAAAACTAAGTTATTAATAAATAAAAATAAGTATTCTTTAAAAGAATACTCAAAAAAAAAAATAAATTTTTCAAAAAAAATTAGTTCAAAAAAAATTAGTAAAATCTTAATAAAAGAAAATCCAGATATTATATTGAATTTTTCAAGTGTTTTAGGTACCAACAATGATGATTATAGAGATGTTTACAATGTTAATTTCTTACCTAACTGGGAAATAATTAAATATTATCTTAAAACCATAACAAAAAAAAAAGTAAAAATAATTTTTATAGGCTCTTCATCATATAAAAAAGGTAAAGCAAATTATATGCTTTATACTTCTTCTAAAGCCGCACTTCATAATTTATATCAAGCTGCAAAAGAAAAATTTAAAAACAGCAATATTAAAATTAAAATTTTTCATCCACCAAGATTTAAATCCAAATTATTAAAGAGCTTAAAAAATAAAGGCAATGTTAAAAATATAAATATTATTGCGAAAGATTTATTAAAAAAAATAGGATGAAATTTAGTTTTATTACGTGCACTTATAATAGATCAAAATTACTTAGCAAAAACATAGAGTCTGTAATCAAAAACAAATTTAAAAAATTTGAACATTTTGTGGTAGATGATGGATCTACAGATGATACACTTGATGTAATTAAGAAATATAATCATATAAAATTAATTAAACTCAAAAAAAATTATGGTCAACCAGGTGCCATGTATCATTCAAAAGTTTTAAGTAAAGTAAGTGGAGATTATATTATTATATTAGATTCTGATGATTACCTCTTACCAAATGTTAAAAAAAAAATTATATCTACTATCTCGAATCATAAGAAAGCTTGGAGTTTTTCTTTCAATATTTCATCAAAAAATAGAAAAAATTTAGGATTTAAAAAAAAAGAAATAAATTCAAAATTCTTATATCATGATAATCATCCACGTTTTAATAATGGTGCTGGTTATTTAGACTTTTTAGACATAAGAAAAAAAATTTTTTATAAAAAATTTTTAAAATATTTTAAGAACCCAAAATACTGGTATAGTTCCGTTGTTGATGTTTATTTAAGAAATAATTTTTATGAAATAATTGTTAATACTAAAATTGTACATTATTCATTTGGAAATAATAATGTTACTAAAGGCCATAATTTTAAAAAATATGCACCAATTTCATTACATACTAGACAATATTTATTTAAAAATTTTAAATATTTCATGGAAAAAAAGTATTATGATTTTCATTTAAAATCATTGATATACAATCAGCTAATATTTCCTGGATATAAGTTAGCAAACCTGAAATTGATTAATAAAGAAAAAAAAAGTTTTTTGAATAAAAAAAATTATTACTTATTTTTAATATTATTATTGTTACCAAACAAATTACTGTTTTTAATGAAGAAAATAATTAAAAACCTAAGAGTAAGTAGATGAAAAAATACTCAAATAAATTTAAAAATTTTTCTGGGGATAAAAAATTAAATTTTCTTAAAAAATTATTTTGGTTTTTAATTTCTTTTATTAATATTAAGTTTACTGGAGATCTTGATAAAAAAATTAGTATTAAAAAATTTAAAATAAATCAAAAATTAGTTACTAAAAACAATATATTTAAATCAAAATCACCAATTAGATTAATCTGTAATGTCTTTTGGCAAAGTATAGATTGGTCATTAATTAAGTCAAAATTAAATAATAATTTAAGACTTTTAGAAGTTGGATGTGGAGATGGAAGATATTATGATTTCATAAAGAAAGTTTCTAGAATAGAAAATATTCATTATACCGGAATAGATGTTAAAAAAAAAATTTTTAAAAAAAAAAATACTCTATTTATTCAAGATAATGCTTACAACGTTGATACTTATTTAAAGAAAATTAATTTCTTATTTACACAAAGTGCTATTGAACATTTTAAATATGATTTAATATTTTTTAAAAAAATAAGCAAAATATTAAATAAAACGAATAAAAAGTTTATTCAAATACACTTGTTTCCTGCTGAAAGCACTCTTTATACTTATCTATTCCATGGTTATAGACACTATAATCCAAAAATGATTTCAAAATTAATTCAAACTTTTAATAAGAAACATGAATTTATTTTATTTTCTATTGGTTCAAAAAATATAAATCAATATACTTTAAGAGAAATTACATTAAGAAGAATTTTAAAAAAAAAAATATCAAAATTAAATACTAAACAATTTATTGAATGCATTGTTAAAGATAATAAAATATCATCTTTAAAACATTCTTCATTTTATGGTCTAGTAATTTTATCAAATTTAAAAATTAAAAATTTTCTAAAAAAATGAAAAAAATATTATTTATTGCTCCACGCTTCCATACGAATCAATATTATTTAATTAAAAACTTATTAAAAAAAAATCATATTTATTTTATTTCTTTGTATGAAGGTAAGATTGAGGATCATAAATATTTAAAACCAGAGATAATAAAACAAAGTTTTTTTTCTAAAAAAATTCAATCATTTTTAAAATTAAGATTTGATACTTTTTATTTGCCAAATTTTTTACAACTTTTCAGAATTTTAAAAAAAATAAAACCTGATCTAATAATTTTAAGAATATATTCAAGACCACTACTTTATATTACAAGTTTATTATCAAAATTTCTTAGAGCAAAAATTATATACTATGACCAAACACCCTCTCTGAAATTGAATGGTTTTATATCTTTTTTAAAATATTTAGAGTTAATAATTGCAAAATTCATTTTTAAAGCTGCTTGGTTCTCACCAATTTTATTAAATCCTTCTGAAAAGGATAGTCTTCCATTTGTAGTTAAAACAAAAAAAAATATAAATCAGATAAAAGGAAATTTTAAATTATTAATGATTGGAAAATTTCAAAAAAGGAAAGGGCATATTTTATTATTAAAGGCATTAAAGAGGTTAATAAAAAATTATCAAATAAATTTGACCATGATTGGTGAAGTTTCAAACTATGAACATATTAAAAATTTTAAAAATGTTAACAATTTTATCTTAAAAAATAATTTACAAAAAAATTGTAAGTTAAAAATCAATATGAAATTTCAAGATATAGAAAAAGAATATATTAATTGTAATCTTTTTGTTTTACCTTCACATTCAGAACCTGCAGCCATAAGTATTCTTGAGGCACAAGGATATGGTAGACCTGTTGTATGCAGTGATACTTGTGGAACAAGAACTTATTTAGATAAATCTTGTTCTAGAATATTTAAATCAAATGATATCAATTCATTAATTAAATCAATTCAATTTTTTTTAGACAGAAAAAATATTTATAATAATCATATTATAAAATCTTATAATAATGCAATAAATAAATTTTCTTCAAAAAAATTTGAAAAGAGTTTCTTGAATTATTTAAAAATTAACTTTTAAAATGAAAAAAAAAATAATTTTTTTTTTGCAAAACTTTCATGTTGGTGGGGCTGAAAGAAATTTAATAAATTATGCAAATTATTTAGTTGGTCATAATATTGATGTTTATATAGCAGTCATATCAGACGAAGGAATATTAAAAAAAAATTTAAATAAAAATATTAAAATTCTAAATCTAAATAAAAAAAGATTACTATTCTCGATTATTAAAATAATAAATATAATTAAAATTATAAAACCAGATTATTTATTTTCATCATTACTACATATATCACTTTTATTATCATTCTTAAAAAGACATGAATTTATAAATTCAAAATTACTTATAAGACCATCTAATATTATATTTAATAATTTAAATTCAGATCATTTTTTAAAAAAAAGTATCTTTAAATTCCTTACAAAACATTATTTAAAATATGGAGATTTATATTTATCTATAAGCAAGGAAATTTATAAAAGTCTTAGATTTTTAAAGATTAATAATAAGAAAATTATTAAAATTAATAACGCAATAATTGATAATAATTTTTATAAAAAATCGAAAGAAACTATAAAAAACAAAAAATTTCAAAAATCAGATTACATATTATCAATTGGTAGGTTAACCAAACAAAAAAACCATCTAATGTTAATTAAAGCATTTTCATTAATTAAAAAAAAATATAAGAAAAAAATATTTCTATTAATTATTGGCGAAGGACCATTAAAAAAAAAATTATTAATAGAAATAAAAAGTAGAAATATTCAAGATTCAGTTTTTATTATAAATAATCAACTAAATGTTAAAAACTTTATAAATCAAAGTAAACTATTTGTTCAGACCTCACTGTGGGAAGGTCAACCAAATGTTTTATTTGAAGCAATAATATTAAATAAACAAGTAATAGCAACTAAATGTCCTGGACAAAGCCACTATAATTTGTCCAAATTTAAAAATTGTTATCTTTTAAAGAAAAGTTCCATAATTAATTTATCTAAAACAATTTTATTTTTTTTAAAAAAAAAAAAAATTTACAATTTTCCACAAAATAAATACAAACAATATAAAGTAGAAAATTCTGCAAAGAAAATATTAAATGCAATCAAAAAAAATTAAAATTATTCATTTCATTACAACTTTAGGACTAGGTGGTGCAGAAAGAGTATTATACAATATTTTAAAACATAATAAATATAATAAATTTGAACACCAAGTAATTTGTCTAAATTCTGGTGGTTATTTAAAAACAGAAATTCAAAAATTAAACATAAAAATAAATTGTTTAAATTTAAATAAAAATTTTTTTTTAGGTATAATTAGGTGTTTTGTAATTTTAAATAGTTTTAAAAACAAAAAAAAAATAATTATTCAAACCTGGTTGCCTCACGCAGATTTATTGGGTGGACTTATAAGTAAGATGTGTGGTTATAAAAAAATAATTTGGAATATACGTATTGCAAATTTTTCAAAAAATTCATTTAAGTATAGAACTTTAATAATAATTTTAATTAATTCTTTACTATCTTATTTTATTCCAAAAAAAATTATTAGTTGTTCAAATGCAGGTATAAAAGCACACTGCAGATTGGGATATAATAAAAATTTATTTCATTTAATAAATAATGGCTTTGATAAAGTGACAATAAAAAAAAGATCTTTTAAATTCACAAAAAAATTTACTTTAGGGATTTTTTCAAGATATCATAAGGTCAAAAATCACGAATATTTACTCAGAGCTCTCAGTGTTTTAAAAAAAAAAGAATATCAATTTAAATTACTTTTATTAGGACCAAATATAAATTTTAAGAATAAGAAGTTAATCCAAGATATTAAGAGTAATAACTTAAATAAAGAAAGTATTCTTATAACAAAAAAGGGAATCTTTGATGTAAATAGATATTTTTCTTATATTGACTTATATATACTATGTTCACACACGGAAGGATTTCCTAATATTTTAGGTGAAGCCATAATTAATGGTGTAAATGTTATGTCTACAGATGTTGGTGATGCAAAATTAATGTTACCAGCTAAAACAAATCTTATACCAAAAAATAATCATCTTAAATTTGCAAAAAAAATAGAAAGTCTAATTAAAACTCATGCTTTTAAGAAAAAACGAAGTTATTTGCTAAAAAAAAATAGTCTTTTATTTTATAAAAAGTATTCTCAAAATAAAATGATAACTAATTATCAAAAATTATGGGTACAAATTTAAATTTTAACGAAATATCTGAGCTCGCGAGACCTTATAACTTGAAAACAGGTGGTCTGATGATCGAAAACATTTTAGATATTCGTTTTCATGAATTGCTATTTATACTCTTATATTTATTTATATTTTTATACTTAATTAATTTTTTTATAAAAACACAAAAATTAAATAAATATAAAGTATACTTTATAATAAGTTATCATTTTTTCTTTGTAATTGTTGCACACATATATTCATTAACAAATGTTAATGATATTGATACTTTTTTTCAATATGGCTTTGTTGGAGAAATGAGTGATGTAATTTCAGCAAATAATGCTCTCGCCAAATTAAATTACTTTTTAATTTACTCTTTAAATTTACACTATTTTACATCATATATATTTTTAGGTTTTTTCTCATCTTTTGGTCTAGTTCTACTTTATTCTTCTTTCAATGTTATTTTAGATAAAAATGATTTTAATAAAAATATATTATTTTTGTTATTTTTTTTCCCCAGTTGGCATTTTTTTACTGCTTTCCCAGGTAAAGACTCAATTATGCTTTTATCTTTAGGTTTGATTTATTTTTTTTTATCAAAAAAAAAATATATTTTTTTAATTTTACCAATCAGTCTAATTTTTTTAATTAGGCCTCACATATCATATTTAATTTTTGTAGTTTCATTGATTGTATTGAGCCATCATATTTTCTCAAATTTATTTAAATCTAAACTTTCTTATTTGGCAGGACTTGGGTCAAGTTTTGTAATAATTTTTATTTTAGTGAAACTATTGATTCCAGGTGATGTAAACAATCTTATAAATTTTTTTGAAACAGGAGCATATTTTAGAAACAGTGCAACATCTTATGATGGATGGTATAACACTGGAAATAATCCTTTAGAAAATTCATTTAAATATATTTTTTATCCAATATTTGATTTTTCCTCATTTTTAAGAATGGTAATGTCCATTGAAAACTTAGTATTACTTTTAATTTTAATTCAAACAATTTTAAAAATAAAAAATACTTCTTTTTTTGAATTATTAAAAAAAAAGGAAATATTATTTTCCTTATTATTTTTTTCTATTGGTGTAATTATACTTTCTAATTTTACCTCTAATATTGGAATAAGTTCAAGGCAGAAATGGATGTTGTTGCCTTCTTTATTTTTATTAATTATTCCAATTTTAGGTAAATCCAATTCATTTAAAAGAAAGTTTTAAATGTACAAAAATAACAATTTTAAAATATTAATACTCGGAGCGGGAGGATTGTTAGGCAGAATTATTTTTAATGAATTATCTAAGAAATATAAAGTGAATGGCACTAGTCACAAATTAAACAAAAATAGAAATATTTTAAAAGTAGATTATAAAAAAAAAAATAAAGAGTTTACTAGTCTACTTCAAAAATCAAATATTATAATTAATTGTATTGGAGAAAGCAGAGATGAAAAAAAAATGTTTAAAACAAATTGTGATATTTTAGAAAATGTTACAAAAATAATAAAAAAAAAAAATACAAAAAAGATTTTTATACATATAAGTACCTGTGGTGTTTACGGAGATACTGCGGCAAGTGTAGTAACCGAAAAGACAGTCCCAGCTCCTAAAACAACTTATTCTAAAACTAAATTTAATGGTGAAAAAATTTTAACTGATAACTTATCTAATAAAAGAACTATTGTTATATTAAGATGCTCCCAAATAGTTGGGCCAGGGATGAGAAATACTTCAATAAAAAAATTGTATTATTACATAAATAAAAACTTATTTTTTTTTATAAAAAATAAAAATTCCGTTTTTTCATACATATTTTCTGAAGATGTTGTTAACTGTTTATTTAAGCTGATCAACTCAAGAAATTTAAAAGATTCTATTTATAATTTAAGTAGTAAGAGCACATTTGAAGATTTGGTAAAAGAAATAACTAAATTCATTAAAAAAAATATTATCATTCCTGATATAAATCCATTTTTAGTGAAAATATTAATTATTTTTTTTGAAGATATACTTAAAATTAACTTTCCAATAAACAAAAAACAATTTAACAGTTTAAGAATAAAAAAAATATACAGTTCAAAAAAAATTCGACGTTATTTAAAAATTAAAAATTTTTCAAAAATAAAAAATAAAAATTTACATAAATTAATTTATGAATAGAAAAAAAATTATTTTTTTATGCAACACATCTTTAACATTAGAAAGTTTTTTAATTGAGCATATAAATAATTTTTCAAAAAAAAAATATGATATTTATATAATCTCAAATTTTAATGATAATTTAAATAAATTTAAAAATATAAAAGCTAAATTAATTAACTTACCTTTTAATAGACAAATAAACATAATTTCTGATTTATTCTGTTTATTTAAACTAATACATATTTTTAATTATTTAAATCCTCATATGATTATTAGTATTACACCTAAGGCAGGCTTTATTTCTTCTTTAGCTGCTTTCTTATTAAATATTAAAATTAGAATTCATATTTTTACCGGACAGGTTTGGGCAAATAAAAAGAATTTTTTTTTAAGGAGTTTTCTTTTAAATCTAGATAAAGTTATTGCTTCACTTTCAACTAATTTGATAATTGATGGAAATTCTCAAAAAAAATTTTTGATCAAAAATCGTGTTATCAAAAACATTAAAAAGACTAAAGTAATATTAAATGGATCTATTTGTGGGGTTGATACCACGTTGTTTAAAAAAAATAACACAAAAAAAAACATAATTAGAAAAAAGTTGAAAATTGATAAAAATTCTGTTGTTCTGATTTATGTTGGAAGAATTAATAAAGAAAAAGGAATTTTAAAATTAATAAAGGTATTTTCAAATCTTTATAAAAAAAACAAAAATCTTTTTTTGCTAATTGTTGGAACAGATGAATTAGGAATTAAAAATATTTTAAATAACTATAGTGATCTAAAATATAAAATTAAAATTATCAAACATTCAAAAAATATTCAAAATTATTTGCAAGCTTCAGATATCTTTTGTTTTCCTTCTGAGCGAGAAGGATTTGGATTATCTTTAATTGAAGCAAGTAGTTGTGAGTTACCAGTTGTATGTACAGACATTTATGGCTTAAAAGATACTATGATAAATAATGTTACAGGATATAGATATGATATAAATAGAAATTCTGAATTTTTATTTTATTTGAATAAATTAATTTTGAGACCAAACTTAAGATTAAAATTGGGAAAAAAAGGTAGAAAATTTGTTAAGGATAAATTTGAAAAAAAAAATGTTGTTAGCGAATTTAATAAATATTTTGAAAAAATTTTATCATTAAACACTTAATTAATTCAAAAAAATAATTTGAATAATGAATTATATTTAAAATTTATAATTTTGATTAACATAAAATAAAAAACCAATTGGGAAAAAGTATACTATTGATAGCCAATTATTAAAAAAACTTCCGGTTGTAGTAAAAGGAAATAAATTTATAAATATGCATGACAAAATACAAATTTTGAAATCAAATGCATTTTTCAATACTTTTTTTTTAAAACTTAATTGAGATCTAACTAATTCAAATAATATAAATAAAAAGAAAATAGTTATAATACTAAATCCGATTATTCCAGTTTCTGAAATTAATTGAACATAAGTGTTATGAGGGTGATTTCCACAGTTGAGTCTAAAATTGTAATTATCAAAGTCATCAATTTTGTAAGGTTCTTTTTTGCAATTATATCTAAAACTTTTTACACCGTGTCCAATTATAGGTTTATCTTTGAACATTCTGAATGCGGACAGGGTCATGTAAGTATATTTTTTGTCTAAAATTAATGGATAATTTTTATTATCAATTACGACATGATTATTAGAAAGATTAAAAATTGAATTCTCAAATGTCAATTTCCATTTATGTTTAATTTCATAATTCGAGTTAATAATTATTGTTAAAATAATTAATACCAATGCAGCAATATAAAATTTTGATTTATTAAAAAAATTAGTAGAAAAAATTATTATTGTCATGCAAATTAAAGATAAAATAAATGCAGCTCTTTCGCCTGAAATAAAAATAGCAATTATTGAAAAGAGTATTATTAAGTAAATTAAAGTCTTATCAATATTTGTTTTATGAAAAAAAATTAATAATCCAATTAATATAGGTAAAAATCTACATAAATAACTTCCATATATTAATTCTTTCCCAAAAAAACTTGAGATTCTGTTTATATTATTGTTTTTAAGTCCAATAATATTTTCATAAAAAAAATATTGATAAAATCCATCAAATATTAAAATCAGAAAAATAATTAATAAAATGTTCTTTAAATATTTTAGAAAATTTTCTGACTTATTTAAAATATAATAAATTGCAAAAATCAGTATTAAAAATCTTATATAAAATAAAGTTGATTTAAGAGAAATTAAAATATAATCAGAAAATAATGATCCTAAAATTAGAGAAATATAGAAAAATAAAAAACCATAAATAAAAAATTTTTCTGAAAATTTAATTTTTTTTTTAAAAATTTCTTTAATAAGAAAAAAAAAGATAGTTGCTACAGCAATTTCTGATAATAGTGGACCTGAAATTAATAGAATTGGTAAAGCTAGAAGTAAATATTTAATTGTTGAGTCATAATAATTTAAATATTTATTCATTTTTTTGTTATATTGATGAAAAGATTTCATCAAGAAATTTGATATTATTTTTATTTAAACTATCATTTAATTTATGTTTGATTATTTCAATTTCTTCATTAGAATAAATTTTTTCTAGCTTTTCGGATAGAATTAATTTGTTTGTCGTACTCTTTGATTTATTGGGATGATATAATTTTTCATGAAGTTTTTCACCATTTCTTAATCCTGTAATTTTAATTTTACTCAGCAAATCATCTCTTCCGGAATTTATTATAATTTTTTTTACTAATTCATATATATTTATTGGTTCTCCCATATCTAAAACATAAATTTGGCCTTCATTACTCAATTGAGTAGCTTGTAATGTCAAATTTACTGCATCATTAATTGTCATGAAATATCTAGTTGCTCTAATATCTGTTACTGTTACCTCACTGTTGTTATTTATTTGATTTTGAATTTTGGGAATAAGGCTTCCTGAGCTGCCTATAACATTACCAAATCTAACGCTACAATATTTATTTTGCTTGGACTCCATAAAATTAAATGAGTTTGTAATGATTTCACCTAAACGTTTAGATTTTCCCATATAATTAATTGGTTCTACTGCTTTGTCTGTTGAGATAAATACAAAATTTAAATTTTGAAGACTTTTTGAAATTTCTAAAATATTAATTAAACTTATTACATTATTATATACAGAATTTATCGGATTATCTTGAACAATTTCAACATGCTTATAAGCTGCTGCGTGAAAAATGAAATCAGGTTTATTTTGATTTAAAATTTTTTCAATTGCAGGTTTGAAACATAAATTTATTAATAGTAACTTAATTTTTATTTTGTTTGTGTTTATTTTATCTAACTTTTGGTACAGATTAGATATACCAATTTCATTTTTATCTATCAAAATTAATTCTGAAGGATTTTTATTGATAAGTTGATAACAAATTTCCTCACCTATAGTTCCTGCTGCCCCAGTAATAATTATTTTTTTATTTTTATAAGGATTTTTTGAATTTTTAATTTTATTTTCATCAATAATATTTGTCTTAAAATTAAAGTTTTCAAATTCTGTTTGTTTTTGGTCTATCGATTTTATTTCCTCTAACGTTATATTAAATTTTTTAAGCTTTTGTTTTATTTCATTTAATTTAAAACTAGACGCACTAGGTAGACATAAAAATATTCTCTTAATACCTTTTTTTTTAATAAAAACTTCTAAAGAATTAAAAGCTATAATAGGTAAATTATCTATATATCTGCCAATTTTATTTGAGTCTTGATCTACAAATGCTACAGGATTAAAATTTCTTACATTTGAGATATATTTTATAGACGCTACACCTGTATTTCCAGCCCCAAAGATCAAACAAGGATTTTTAATGATTTTATTTTTACCTGAGACTTTGATATTTAAGTATGTTCTTAGTGAAAGTCTGAAATTTACTGCTATCAAAAAGAAAAATATGTGTATCAAAGAAATATTTTTAAAATTATAAAATATTAAAATAGTTTTTGTAAAATTCAGATCAAAATATTTTAGAATAAATAGTAATATTGATTGTGAGGTGAATGAAAGTAGTGTGGTTAAAAAAATATAAAAAACATTTTTTGAATTGAAGAAACGACTCACATCGTAGTAAATTTTAAAATAACTTCCAATAGGAATTAATGTGATGCATATAAGTATAAAAAAAAGAATAAATGATTTTGATAATATTGTTATTTGACCATCTGTAATAGTAGAGGCAACAAAACAACAAATAAATATAATACAACTATCAAATATAATTTTTATTAATGCTTTAAGATCTACGTTCATGTCGAACTTTTAAACCGAAATTAAATTAAATACCTTAATAATTTTCCTTACCTTTTTGGCCATTTCTACATTACTTATGTATGGATTTATATAAAATGCCAATGAAATAGCTGATAGTCTTGAAGCGTTAAATAATCTTTTTTTTGGCGACAGATTAGATATTTTAAATGAATTTTCTAAATACATCTCTGAACAAGAACCCTCATTACAAATTTTTTCTTTAGAATTTAAGAGTTTAATTATGTCTTTTAATTTATATTTTTTTTTTATCATTTCAAATTTTAACTTAATGTAACATCTATAAGGTGATAATCTTATATTTACTGGCACATTTGAAATAGATACCACTTTGTGACTACTGAGTTTTTTCCATAAAAAATTATTTAAATAGTTTCTTCTTGAAATCGTTTGAGTTAATTTATTTAACTGATGGATCCCTAATACAGCTTGCATCTCCGTCATTCTTAAATTTGTACCAAAAGAATCGTGAACCCAATTAAATCCTGATGAAGTATTTTTCAAATTTTTTTTTACTTTATCAAAATTCTTTCCAATTTCTTTATATGCCCAAATTTTTTTCCAAATCTGTTTGTTTTTAATGCCAATCATTGCTCCCTCTCCACCAGTGGAGATAATTTTATCATTACAAAAACTCCAAATTCCAACATCTCCAAAACTTCCTACAAATTTTTTATTAATTCTTGCACCATGTGCTTGAGAACAGTCTTCAATTACGAAAAGATTATTTTGCTTTGCAATTTTATTAATATTTATCATGTCGCATGGCCAACCACCTAGATGGACACATACTATAGCTTTTGTTTTGTCTGATATTTTTTTTTTTAAATCATTAATATCAATATTTTGGCTGTTAAAATCAATATCACAAAAAACAGGTTTACCTCCTGCAGAAACTATAGCACTTGCTGAGGATTGATATGATTTGCAAGGAACAAGTACTTCATCATACTTTTTTAAATTGAGACATTTTAATGCCGCCTCTAAAGCAACAGTTCCGTTAGCTACAGCTATACAGTGATTTAAATTAAATTTTTGAGCAAATAATTTCTCAAAATTACTACACTCATTTCCAGTCCAATAATTTACCTTTCCTGACTTTAAGACTTTTACAACTTTTTTAATTTCTTCATTTGAGTAGTAAGGCCAATTTTTACTTTTCATTTTTTATAACCTTTAAATTTAGTCATCTTTTTTGAAAACTGGTCTTTTTTGAAAAAAGAATTGCATATTTTTATTAATGTTTTCAAGATTATTAAAAGATCAATAGCTAAAGATTTGTTATAATAGTACCATACGTCTAAATCAAATTTTTTATTCCAATTAATACCATTATATTCATTTAC
>CEQL01148513.1_pt1 | contig 15173 bp, 10 predicted proteins | sample 356281 | NCBI WGS metagenome assembly CEQL01 (sample SAMEA2621203, study PRJEB7988) | marine metagenome | biome: marine biome (ENVO:00000447); feature: surface water layer (ENVO:00002042); material: "saline water (ENVO:00002010), including plankton (ENVO:xxxxxxxx)" | depth 5 m
GGAATTAATTCTTGGGCTTTTAAAAAAAGCTTGTCAGATTTTTTTTGATTTAATTTCATGAAAATTATCTTGATAAGTTTTCAATTTAGAAAGTATTCTATTTTAGAGCTTCAAATACAATGTTATTAGTTGTTTTTGCAGAGATTCTCACATCTTCAAATCCTGCATCATTTAACACTCCTGTTAATCTTTTCGGTCCAGCCTGTGCTCCTAAACATAATCCCACCTCTTGAGCTCTTGATGTCGGTACACATACGACAGTAGAAAAACCATACATCATAGCCGAAGATGGATTTAAGTTATCTTTTAAAGCATCTTCAGCATAAGGCTCTACTAGCATAAATGTTCCATCATCCTTCAAAATATTTTTAATTCCATTCGCAACGCCAACAGGATCTCCCATGTCATGTAATGCATCGAATATGCAAGCAAAATCAAAGTCAGATTGATTTATTTTCTTTGAATCTGCTACTTCAAAAGTGATATTAGACAGTCCTTTTTCCACAGCTCTCTCTTTTGCTATTTTTATTGATTCGTCATGAAAATCATAACCATAAATATGAGAATTAGGATAAGTTTCTGCCATAAGAATCGTTGTTGACCCCAAACCACAGCCAATATCTGCTACCTTTCCCCCCTTCTTGAGTTTATCTACAACTCCTGTCATTGAAGGAATCCATTCTTCAATAAGGTGACTTACATAAGCAGGTCTAAAAAACCTATCAGTTCCACAAAAACAGCAGGAATGATGCTCGCTCCATGGTCTTCCTCGACCAGTCTTAAATACATCCAAAGCTATATCTTGAGTGGCCATTTGCCCTACTACAGCTTGAATCAATCCTTGCATGCACTGAGGTTCTCCTTCTCTACAAAAAACTATTTCTTGTTCAGGAGTCAGGCTAAACTCATCTTTTTCTCCGTCATAAGTCACATATCCATGAGCTGCATTAGAAGAAAGCCATTCTTGAAGATATCTTTCATCTACATCTGCAGCCTGAGCTAGTATTGCAGTAGAACAAGGGCCTAGCTCTTGAAGTTTCTTATAAACTCCAGCTTGATCACCTAAATAGGCCATCATTAATCCCATGGCTCCAGAAATGTGTGAAAAGACATTTCCAAATAAACCCATTAATTTATCGTGATCTACATTTGTATTTTCACTCATAATTTTCTCCTTTAAAAATTAATCTGGCGGAGAGGGAGGGATTCGAACCCTCGATGCAGGATTACCACATACTCCCTTAGCAGGGGAGCGCTTTCAACCACTCAGCCACCTCTCCGAGAAGTTCTTTATAAACAAACTTAACTAGCTTGTCGAATAAGATCTGCTGCTTTTTCAGCAATCATTATTGCCGGAGCATTTGTGTTTCCCGCGATTAGTGTTGGCATAATAGAAGCATCAACTACTCTAAGCCCCTCTATTCCGTGAACTTTTAGTTTATCGTCTACAACACTCATCTCGTCATTACCCATCTTGCAAGTACTAACAGGATGATAAAGTGATTCACCAGTTTCTCTAATCCAATTATCTAACTCATCATCATCTTCGACATTAATTTCTGGTCCAGGTTTTGCCGGCTCGCCTCTGTATTCATCGAAGGCCGGCTGCATCAAAATTCTTCTTGTTTCTCTGAAACCATTCCTGAGATCAATCACATCTTCCTCTTCAGAAAGATAGTTTGGAAAAAGAAGAGGCTCATCTTCAGGATTAGAACTTTTTAAAGTTAAGTATCCTCTGCTTTGAGGCCTACATATATATGCTATAGCTGAAAATCCATGATCTAAAGTTACTCCGTCTCTAAAGTGTTGATCTGGACTTTGGATAGAAACGTAATGAAGTTGAGTATCTGGTAAATCTTTATCAGGACTTGATTTAATAAAAGCTCCGCCACTACAAGGTGGATAAGCTGCATCGCCCGTACCAAAAAGTAAATATTTTATTCCAGCAATCTGAGTACTTAACCAAGACGCAGACCTATGTAAAGTTACTGGTTTAGTAGCATAAAAGGAACTTGTTACGCCGTAATGATCTTGTAGATTTTTGCCTACGCCTTTAAGTTCATGAACCATATCTATGCCATGTTTTGTAATGTCATTTGAATCCCCGATTCCACTTCTCATGAGAATTTGAGGAGAGGCTAAAGCTCCAGCAGAAAGAATTACCTCCTGATTTACAGAGCAAGAAGTTTTTACACCTTTTTCATTAATATACTCAATTCCTGTAACTTTTTTACCGTCAAAAATTAATTTATCTACGGTAACATTTACTTCAGTACTTAAGTTTTTTCTATTAAGCGCGGGATGAAGATAGGCCCTTGCGGAACTCCATCTTCTAGGTCCTCTTGGCGTGTCGTGAATGGTATGCTCATACCTAGAAACACCTTCTTGTTCTTTACCGTTAAAATCCCTTGTATAAGGGAAACCTGCCTCTTGTCCAGCCTCTATAAATTTATCTAAAAGAAGATCATCATTTCTATCAGATTTTTTTACATGAAGTGGGCCATCAAAACCATGGTATTCTTCGTCACCATCTCCGTGAAAGTTTTCTGCTTTTTTAAAATAAGGCAAAACATCGTCGTATGACCAACCTTCATTTCCTTGTTGCCTCCATAAGTCATAATCGTAGGCATGACCTCTAATGTAAATCATTGCGTTAATAGATGATGAACCTCCCCAACCACGACCTCTAGGCCAATATAGAGGACGGTTATTTGTTGTTGATTCGGGTTCAGTTTCAAACCCATAGTTAGAATCGTTTTTTGTAGGAACAATTTGAGAATATCCTGAAGGCATATGAATAAACATATTTTTATCTTTACCTCCTGCCTCAAGGATTAATACAGTTTTACTCCCATCTTCGCTCAGCCTATTAGCCATAACACAGCCAGAACTTCCAGCCCCCACTATTATGTAGTCAAAATTTTTATCCAATTTTTCTCTCCTAATTTAATTATTTAAATATATTTGAATAATTGATTAATTACAAAATTTAATTTGCAAGTTCAAAGGCATCATGCAGAGCTGCAACTGCATCTTTTGCAGAGGATTCATTCACTATTACTGATATCTTTATTTCTGAAGTAGAAATCATATCAATGTTTATACCTTTATTAGCTAAAGTTGAAAACATTTTAGTTGCTACTCCAGCGTGTGATTTCATCCCAACCCCAACTACAGAAACCTTACTGATATCAGTATTAAGCTCAACTTCACCGCCTCCCATATCATCAGAAAGTCTCTCTAATATTTTTTTTGCGTCGTCTGCTCTGTCTCTTTTTACTGTGAAAGTAAAATCAGTAGTCTTATCTTCTGAAACGTTCTGTACGATTATATCTACCTCTATTCCGGCATCGCTGATTGGTTCTAAAATTTTTGCAGCTATTCCTGGAATATCAGGAACCTTTCTTATAACTATCTTCGCGTCATCAATTGTATAAGTCACACCAGAAATTAAAGCATCTTCCATATTTTCCTCTCCATTTATTAAAGTGCCCTCATCATTAGTAAAACTCGATTTTACTCTAATTGGCATATTATACTTACTGGCAAACTCCACAGAGCGTATTTGTAATACTTTTGCTCCTAAACTAGATAATTCAAGCATTTCTTCAAAAGTTAACTTATTTATTTTCTTCGCCTTATTGTAAGCATTCGGATCTGTTGTATAGACTCCATCAACGTCAGTATATATTTGACACTCATTAGCTTTTAAAGCTACTGCCAATGCTACAGCAGAAGTATCAGACCCACCTCTTCCCAAGGTAGTGATATCACCTTCATCATTTATTCCTTGAAAGCCAGTGATAACAGGAACTATCCCTTTATCTAAGTCCTTGATTAAATTTTTTGTATCTATTGAGTTTATTCTTGCCTTACCATGAATATGATCCGTTTTTAGACCTAATTGGTAAGCAGTATAAGATTTTGATTCAAAATTCAAATCTCTCAAAGCCATAGCAAGCAGGGCTACCGATACTTGCTCTCCTGAAGAAATTAAAGCATCAAATTCTCTAGGATCAGGTACTTCTTGAATCTCTTTTGCTAAATTAATAAGCTTTTGCGTTTCTCCTGCCATAGCGGAAACAACTGCAACTACTCTTTTTTTATTCTTTATGGAATTTTGGATAATTTCTGCAACAGCTTTAAATCTTGCAGTATTCGCAAGAGAGGTGCCTCCAAATTTTTGGACTAGAAGTTCTGTCATAAGTTAAACCTTCTCTATAATTTGCTTTGCAGATTGTAAGACTTGATCTAAATTATCTGATTTTCCTCCACCTGCTTGAGCGAAATCAGGCTTTCCTCCACCTCTAGCTTCAATCAATGAAGCCAAGGAGTCTATCAAAGATCTTGCGTCATAAGTATCTGTAATTTCAGGAGAAACTGAAGCTATTATCATTGATTTTTCTTCATAAGATCCGCATAAAATAATTACAGTGTTTTTTATATCTTTCTTTAGACTGTCTAATGCGCCTCTTAATTTTGAAAGATTAAAATTATCTATCCTTCTTAAAATAACGTTTATTCCGTTTATATCTATTAGCTTATCTTTCAACTCTAATATGACCTTCTGATTATTTTTTTGTTCAATTTTATTCAATCTATTTTGAATATCTTTTATGTAGATTTCTTTTTCTTTTAAGTACCTAGGAAGCTCTGATTTAGAAACATTAAATAAATTAGTGAAATCTTCTATTTCTGCTAAAGAAGATTTGATTTCTTGAATTGCCTTATCTCCAGAGATTGCTTCAAGCCTTCTAATTCCTGATGATACGCTTGATTCAGAAATTATTTTAAATTTCTTAATATCACCACTATTTTTAACATGTGTTCCTCCGCAAAGCTCTATAGAAAAGTCGCCAGCAATTTTTAATACTCTTACCTCATCGCCATATTTTTCATCAAAAAAAGCGATAGCGCCTAACTCTTGAGATTTTTCTAGGGAAGTATTAATTATCTCTGTAGGAATTTTCTTTTTTATAGCTGAATTAACTTCTTCTTCTATAAGGTTTATTTCTGAATTTGATACTTTTTTTTGATGAGAAAAATCAAATCTTAATTTGTGTTCGTTTACTAAAGACCCTTTTTGCTCAACATGGTCCCCAAGCACTTTTCTTAGCGCTGAATGCATTAAATGAGTTGCCGAATGATTAGAAACTATAGATTCTCTTCTTTTATTATCTATCTTAGCCTTAACTTTGAGACCTTCTGTCACTTTTCCTTTAATTATTTCCCCAAGATGAAGATAGAAATTACCCACTTTTTGCGTGTCATTAATATTGATTTCTAGGTTTTCAGAAATAAGCTTTCCTTGATCGCCTACTTGGCCACCTGCTTCTCCATAAAATGGTGTTTTATCTAAAACAATGATGCACTCTCCCTCAGAAGAAGATTTAACTGGTTCTCCCCCAACAAAGATTAGCTTTACCATAGAATCTGTTGATGTCTCATCATAGCCAGAAAAAATTGTCTCTTCATCGAGATTTATTGCGGTAGGAATTAGAGACTCAAATTCGCTAGATTTCTGAGCTTGCTCTCTTTGGATTTCCATTAATCTATCGTATTCTTGTAAATCAACTATTAACCCTTTTTCACTTGCTAAATCCTTTGTTAAATCTATAGGGAATCCATAAGTATCATAAAGTTTAAATATAACTTCTCCCTCCAATCTTTTTCCATCACTTGTTTCTATGGCATCTTCAAATAACTTCATGCCTTGTTTTAAAGTTTCTCTAAATTGATTTTCTTCAAGAACAAGTTGATTAATAATTTCGTTTTTTTTATCTGTTAAGGACGAATATGTATCCTTCAAGTTTTCTTCAAGTGCCTCATAAACATTCTCAAAGGAAAAAAATTTATTTTTATTTACTTTATAGGCATGTCTTAGGGCTCTTCTAATTATTCTTCTTAGAACATATCCCCTTCCCTCATTACTGGGAAAAACTCCATCAGCAATTAAAAAGGAACTAGATCTAAGATGATCAGCAATTACTCTCAGGGAAGGGTTATTCCTATCCTTACAGTCTAAAAGAGTAGCGAGTTTATCAAGGATTGGTTGAAATAAATCAGTCTGATAATTATCATTTGTTGACTGCATGACAGCAGTAATTCTTTCTAAACCCATCCCTGTATCTACGCATTTATTTGGCAAAGGACTCAACTTACCGTTATGGTCTCTATTAAATTGCATAAATACTAGGTTATAGATCTCTATATATCTATCACCAGAGTCTTTACCTTCTTCTGGGGGGTCTCCCTCAAAGTCCTTTCCATGATCATAAAAAATTTCACTACATGGTCCACAAGGTCCAGTATCTCCCATAGACCAGAAATTATCTTCTGTTAACTTAGATATTCTCTCAGGAGGGAAGCCTATATTGTTTATCCAAATATTTTCAGATTCTGTATCTTCTTTGTGAACTGTAATCCACAATTTATCTGGGTTTAATCCATAGACTTTAGTCAATAATTCCCAAGCATATTCTATTGCCTCTTTTTTAAAATAATCTCCAAAGCTGAAGTTTCCAAGCATTTCAAAAAAAGTATGATGCCTGAGAGTAAAGCCAACATTTTCCAAATCATTATGTTTACCGCCAGCTCTAATACACTTTTGTGATGATGTTGCAGTTTTATAATTTATTTTTTCCGTTCCTAAGAAAACATCTTTAAATTGATTCATTCCTGAATTAGTGAAAAGAAGAGTTGGGTCATTTATTGGGACAATCGAGGAGCTAGAAACTTCTTTATGACCTTTTTCTTTAAAAAAGTTTATAAATGCTTTTCTTACTTCTGTAGATTGCACAGATTTTTTAGATAAATATTTCTTCTAGGAAGTCCACCAGCATTTTCCATGATCTCTGATCTGCTTCTCTAGAATATACTGTTCCAAAACTCGGGTCATTAGCTTCTGGATTTGTAAAAGAGTGCATCGCGTTTCCGAAAGCATGAAATTGCCAGTCTACTTTCTTCTCGTCCATTTCCTTTGAAAAGGCTTGAACTTGATCGTCTCCAACCATTGGATCTAAATTTCCATGCAAAGCTAGTATTTTTGATTTTATCGGAGCATTCTCAAGCTCCTCTGACCCTGCCAAAAATCCATGGAAACTTACGGCGCCTTTGATATCAGCTCCTGTCCTTGCTAGATCAAGTGAAACTAACCCTCCAAAACAATAGCCCATTATTGCTATTTTTGAATTATCAACGCTAGGTATATTGCAGACCGCCGTATAAGCAGCACCTATAATCTCTGCCAGTTTATTTCTGTCGTCTAATAATGGCTGCATCATTGATTGATTTTCTTCATTTGATGTACCTAACTTGCCCTCACCATACATATCCACTGCAAAAGCATTAAAACCCAGCTTAGCTAATTCTAAAGCTTTGTCTTCAACAAATTTATCTCTGCCTGCCCAAGTGTGAGCAATAAGAACACATGGAGAATTTTCTTTCTCTGACGCAGCAAAAAAACCCTCATAACTGTCTTCTCCAATTTTATAATTTATTAGATTTGAGCTCATCTATCGTCCTCCTTTAAACCAATTTTAAATTTTTTATAGTTTTCTACATAGTGTTCAGCTGAGGCTTTAAGAAAAACTTTTGTATTTTCATCTAGCTCTCTTTTAACCTTTCCCGGAGCCCCCATAACCAGAGAATTATCAGGTATCTCTGTTCCTTCTGTTAAAAGAGAATTTGCTCCTATTAAACAATTATTTCCAATTATGACATTATTTAAAATGACTGAATTTATACCAATCAAAGAATTATTTCCTATCTTGCATCCATGTAACATTACTTTATGACCAACTGTGACATTTTCGCCAATTTCTATTGGACTGCCTGGATCAACATGCAACACTGATAAATCTTGAATATTACTTCCTTGTCCTATGATGATTTTCTCAACATCTCCTCTTATAACGGCTCCGAACCAAACGCTTACATCTTTAGCAAATTCAACTTGGCCTATAACAGTCGCGCTAGGCGCAATAAAATAATTATCTCCAACTGTCTTAAGTTTATGCTTCTCTAAAGTGTAAATCATCAATTTCAATATCTATATTGCTCAATTTTAGGAATTGTAAAGTAAAAGCAAGAGTTAATCCCCAAATTTTATAGTTTTCATAGCCTATGACTGGCGTTATAAAAGACTCTCCACTTGCATTAGTTATTTTATTTAATATTTCGGGTGCATCTTTAAAATATGACAAAGGAACTTTAAATATTGATTCAACCTCTTTAGGTTCTGCTATAAACCGTTGTGTTTGTTGAATGATGCCTACAAAAGGAGTCACACTTAAGCCCCATCTTGATTCTTGGGTATCTAGTTGTCCTAAAATTTTGACGTTTTCAGGCACTAAGCCTATCTCTTCTTGTGCCTCTCTTAAAGCAGTATCAATTAAACTTGAATCTTTATCCTCGCTCTTTCCGCCAGGAAATGATACTTCTCCTGCATGAGAAGGTAGTTTTTTTGATCTTTCAGTAAAAATTACATCAAAATCATTATCCCTTGGCTCTAGCAAAATAATAATTGCAGCCTGAGGTAAATTACCATTTGCCCTTTTTGGAATAAATTTATTTAAGTTAATTATCAACTCTTCAATCATTATCTTTACTTGAATGTTTGAATTATACTGATTCATCTTTTACTTTATAAGGCAAGTAATGAAATATTTAGGATTAACTTTGAACTGTTGCACCCAATGTGGTCATGAGGTATCTCTTAAAATACCTGAAGGAGATAATCGAGAGAGATACGTTTGTAGTAATTGTGGCTACATACATTATCAAAATCCAAATGTTGTTGTTGGGACAGTTCCTTACCATGAAAATAAAATACTACTCTGTAAAAGAGGAATAGAACCAAGAAAAGGGCTTTGGACTTTTCCAGCAGGCTTTCTTGAAATGGGCGAAACTCTTCAAGAAGGTGCCCTCAGAGAAACTAAAGAGGAAACTAACTCGGATGTAGAAATAGATGACATGTATGCTATTTTTGATATTCCACAAATAGGACAGCTATATACTCTCTACAAAGCGCAAATCGAACCCGGAACATTCTCCCCAACTCCAGAAAGTACTGAGGTAGAGCTTTTTACAAAAGGAGAAATTCCTTGGGATGACTTAGCTTTTCCATTCGTACCTCTTACTATAAATCTTTTTTTTGACGACCTTAAGTTTGAAGAGTTCCCTCTTAGAATTAGAGAATTAGTAAAAAAAGATTAAACAATTGCTTTTTTAGCATTATTAAATAACTTAAACCATGGACTATATTTTCCTTTGTCATCAGTCCAAGAGAGTTGATTATTTAAAAAACTTCTCTCAGGATGAGGCATCATTATAGTAAAACGACCATCTGAATTTGTCATTGCTGTAATACCTTTTATTGTGCCATTTGGGTTTTCTGGGAAATGCTCTGTAGGAATTCCTTTAGATGTAACGAATTGCATTGGCACTAAGCCGTCATTAATTAATTTTTTAAAGTCAACGCTTTCAGGAAAAATCATTCTACCCTCTCCATGATTAACCGGTACTATGAGTTGAGACTGTTGCATATCACTAAAAAAAATAGATTTTGTTTTATTTATTCTGACCTGAGTTAATCTAGCCTCAAATCTTCGGCTTTTATTTCTGAACAATGATGGCCAATTTTCTGTACTCGGTATTATTTCTTTTAACTCGGACATTGTCTGACATCCATTACAAACTCCAAGAGCAAAAGAATCACTTTTATTAAAAAATTGAGCAAACTCATCAAATAATAAATTATTATTTTTAATAGTGTTTGCCCACCCTCTTCCAGCCCCTAAGACATCTCCATAGGCAAAGCCTCCCGGAAAAACTAAACCTTGTATCTCTTTAAGAGAACGCGTCTTATTCTTTAAGTCTGACATGTGGATATCTATGACTTTAAAACCTGCCATGTAAAAAGCAGCGCCCATTTCTATATGAGAATTGACTCCTTGTTCTCGCAACACCCCAATTCTAGGTTTTAGCTTTGAAAATTTCTGCCTAGATGAAAAGCTTACTTTTTGCATTAATCTAAGATCTTTCTTTTTAAGTAACGCTTCTTCTTCCTGTTTGGTAGTTTCGGGATTGTCTCGATTTAATTTAATTTTTGTAGAAACTGAGTTCCAGTTTTTCATTAATTTTTTATAAGAAAAATTGTAACTATTTCGTTTCGTATGAACCTTTAGGACATCTTTTTTATCAGTAATTCCAATTTTATAAAGAGCACTATTTAAATTAATTTTTTTTAGGTCTTCTTTGAATATCTTATAATCAGTTTTTTTTATTTGAAAAAGTATTCCTAACTCTTCAGAAAAAATATTTGCTTCCTCAGAAAAGTTTTTGCAACTTTTCAAATTAAGATTTAGACCACAGTCGCCAGCAAACATCATTTCTACTGCTGCAGTAATAATTCCACCATCTGAAATATCATGATATGAATATATCCTCCCTTGCTTTATTTTTTTTGTCAGATAATCAAAAGTATTTGGAAACTCATTGATGCACTCAATATCGGGAGTTTCACTGAAATGCTTCTGCAAGACTTCAGAGATTATTGAGCCACCTAATCTTTTCTTTCCTCTAGATAAGTCCAAATAAACCAAGACTAAATCTTTTTTATTAATTAACGCAGGAGTTACGCTTTTATTTACATTTGAGATTTTTGTAAAGGCTGAAATTATAAGGCTTTGAGGTGATAAATTATTCTTTTTACCTTTATCCCATATTGTTTTCATTGAAAGAGAGTCCTTTCCAACGGGTATTGTCAAATTCCAGGGGATACATAAGTCTTCAACAATAGACTTAACAGCAGCAAAAAGATCGCTTTTTCTTTCGTCGCTATCTGGAGATGCCATCCAATTAGCAGAAAGTTTGATATCGGATAATTTTGATACACCCGAAGAAAGAATATTTAGCAATGCTTCAGCTATTGCCATTCTTCCTGAAGCAGAAGGGTTTGTTAAAGCAAGTGGTGATTTTTCTCCCATTGCCATAGCTTCACCAGCTACAGAATTGAAATCAGAAATAGTGATTGCATTATCAGATACAGGAACTTGCATTGGGCCTATCAATTGATCTCGATAAGTTAAACCTCCTACGTTTCTATCTCCTATATGGATTAAGAAGCTCTTTGAACCGACGGTTGGGTGTCTTAAAACATCATAAAGAGTTTTTTTAAAATTAATTTTTACAGGCGCTGGATCTTTCTTGCTTTTTTTTGTTTTTAAGATTTTGTGGAATACTTTTTCTTTATAGCCAAAAATATTCTCCATTGGTAGGCTAATTGGGTTTTTATTACTTTTTTTATCATATAAAAGAAAGTTTTTATTTTTTGTAAGTTTTCCAACTATTTCAAAAGGACATCTTTCTCTCAAGCAAATCTCTTCAAGAATTTTTAAAGATTTTTTTTCCACAGCTAGAACATATCTTTCTTGAGATTCATTAGCCCATATCTCCATTGCTGACATAGATTTATCTGCTAGATTTATTTTTCTTATATCTACCTCAGCTCCTAAATTGCAATCTTTCGCGAGCTCTGGAATTGCATTAGATAAGCCCCCTGCTCCCACATCATGTATAAATAAAATTGGATTTTTAGAGAACATTTGAGAGCAAGAATTTATTACTTCTTGACATCTTCTTTGCATTTGGGGATTAGATCTCTGTACTGAGGCAAAGTCTAAGTCTTCATCAGAACTGCCAGACTGAGAAGAAGACGCGGATCCACCTCCTAATCCAATTAAATAACTCGGCCCTCCAAGAACAACTATGCAACAACCTGATGGGACGGCTTTTTTATTTATATTATTTTTTAAAATATTCCCTAAACCACCAGCTATCATTATGGGTTTGTGAAATCCATAATGTTGGCTTTCTAAATGACTTTCGTAAGATCTAAAGTATCCTAAAATATTAGGTCTACCAAATTCATTATTAAAAGAGGCAACGCCTAAAGGGCCTTCAGTCATAATTCGTTCTGGCGATGAAATTCTTTTAGGCCTGCTCTCTTTAAACTCCCAATTTTCTTTCAAGTTTTTCAATCTAAGATAAGAAACAGAGAATCCTGATAATCCTGCTTTAGGAAATGCGCCCACTCCAGTAGCACCTTCGTCTCTTATCTCTCCTCCTGAACCAGTAGCAGATCCTTCAAAAGGAGAAACAGCTGTTGGGTGATTATGAGTTTCTACTTTTATGCATATGTGTTTACTTGCAGATTTACTCTCATACTTTCTAGTAAAGGAATTTATGTGAAAATGTTTTTTACCCTCTCCTTTTATGACAGCTGCATTATCCTTATAAGCACTATAAACATCATCATTAAAAGACTTATATGTATTTCTAATATAGTCAAATAAGCTTGGTTTAATATTGTTGTTAGGATCAATCCAGGAAGAATTAAAAAATTTATGTCTGCAATGCTCAGAATTTGCTTGAGAGAACATCATTAATTCAACATCAGTTGGGTTTTTATGCAACTTATTATATGAATCATTTAAAAACTCTATTTCATTATTATTTAGTGATAGCCCCAGCCTTTCATTTGCTGCAGATAAGCTATCTTTTTTTCTTGAAATAGAATGTACTTTGAAAGATTCTTTTAAGTTATTTTCAAAAAAATTATTCAATGAAGCCTTGCCGACAATCTTTTCTTCAGTCAGTCTGTCAAAGTAATTATCCAACTGCGAAAAAATTGTTTTGTTTCCTTTAAGGAAATCAAAAAATATTATTTTTTCTAAACTTACAACCTCTTCGATATTACATGATTTAAAAATATCTGAAGCCTTAGTGGACCATGGGGATTCTGATTTATTCCTTGGAATTATAAAAACACTATTGCTTTTTATTTTATTAGAATTATTAGGTAATGTTTTAAACCCTAATATATTTAAAATTTTAGATTTTTTTGAATTTTTTAAAGAATTCCATGATTTATCCAACAAAATAAGATAAGTTTCAGTAGCACTTTTTAATCTAGTGTCTCCGGCATCAATCCTGTTTTTTATCTTTTTAAAATGATTTTTAGAATAAGCATCCTTACCAAGTATGGCTACTAACTTAGGACTTAGAACTTCTATGGACATCTACCAAAAGAGAAATTATACAACATGATTGTCTTTGCATTATGCCTGAAATAACTTTTCTTTAAGTTTAGAAATTTTATCTCTTATTGATGCTGCTTCTTCGAATTCTAATTTATTTGCATGAGTCAACATCAAAGATTCCATCTGATCAATTTTTGTTGATAGCTCTTTTGGGGAAAGATAATCTTCCTCAAGTTTTTCTTCTACATTTTCTATAAACTTCTTTTTTGCAGATTTTTTAGATAAATCTAAAATATCTTTGACAGGTTTATATATTCCCTTGGGCTTAATTTTATTTTTTTTGTTAAAGTTTTCTTGCATTTTTCTTCTTGACTGCGTTTCATTAATAGCTCGTTGCATGGAACCAGTTGTTTCATCTGCATATAAAATGGCATGTCCTTTAATGTGTCTTGCCGCTCTGCCTATAGTTTGAATCATGCTTGTTTCGGATCTTAAAAAGCCTTCTTTATCTGCATCAAGAATTGCAACAAGAGATACTTCAGGTAAGTCTAACCCCTCTCTCAACAGGTTTATCCCTACCAAAACATCAAAGTTGCCACTTCGTAAATCTCTTAAGATTTCTACTCTTTCTACTGTGTCAATATCAGAATGAAGGTATCTAACATTTATATCTCTTTCAAATAAATACTGACTTAAGTCTTCAGCCATTCTTTTTGTTAAAACAGTAACTAATATTCTTTCTTTTCTTTTGGTACGTTTCTTGATTTCTGATACTAAATCATCTACTTGATTTTTTGCAGGTCTGATCTCAATTGTCGGGTCTAGTAATCCTGTAGGTCGTGCAATCATTTCTACTAACTGATCTAAATGATTTTCTTCATATTCTCCTGGTGTTGCTGAAATGAATATCTTTTGGCCTGAAATTGACTCCCATTCATCAAATCTTAAAGGTCTATTATCTAGAGCGCTAGGTAGACGAAACCCATATTCTGCAAGAGTTTCTTTTCTTGAGCGGTCTCCTCTGTACATCCCTTTTAATTGTGGAAGAGAAACATGTGATTCATCGACAAAAACCAAAGTATCTTCCGGGAGATAATCATAAAGGGTTGGAGGAGATTCACCTTTTTTTCTTCCTGAAAGATATCTTGAATAATTCTCTATGCCAGAACAATAGCCCAATTCTTTTATCATTTCTAAATCAAATTTTGTTCTTTCTTCAATTCTTTGGGCTTCTATATATTTTTCTTCTTTTTTAAAGAATTTAACCCTATCTTTCATTTCATTTCTTATCTTTTTCATAGCATCAAGCATTATGTCTCTAGATGTTACATAGTGAGTTTTAGGAAAAATTGTAACTCTAGGCAAATCACTAAAAATTTCTCCTGTTAAAGGATCAAAAGATTTGAGAGACTCTATTTCATTGTCAAATAATTCCACTCTTATGGCTTCCTTTTCTGACTCAGCAGGAAAGATATCTATTACATCTCCTTTGACTCTATAGGTAGCTCTTTTGAACTCTAAATCATTTCTTGAGTATTGAAGTTCCGCTAATCTCAATAATAAGTTTCTCTGATCTATTAAATCTCCTTTGTCTAAGTGTAAAACCATTCTTAAATAAGACTTTGGGTCACCTAGACCATATATAGCAGATACTGTTGCCACAATGATTACATCTCTCCTTTCCAATACTGCCTTGGTAGCAGATAGTCTCATTTGCTCAATATGTTCATTAATTGAAGCATCCTTCTCTATATAAACATCAGACGTTGGAACATAAGCTTCGGGCTGATAGTAATCGTAGTAAGAAACGAAATATTCCACAGCATTGCTGGGAAAGAATTCTTTAAACTCACTATAAAGTTGAGCAGCTAAAGTTTTATTATGAGACATTATAATTGCTGGACGCTGCAAACTTTCTATTACATTCGCCATTGCAAAAGTCTTTCCAGAACCAGTAACGCCTTTTAAAGTCTGATTAAGCAATCCAGAGGAAATACCTGTTACAATTTTTTTTATAGCCTGAGGTTGATCACCTGAAGGCTTGAATTTAGATTTAATTTGAAATGATTTACTCATTAAATTCTTTTTTGCTTATAATACATACCTTTTTCCGCGATAGCTCAGCTGGTA
>CEQL01135005.1_pt1 | contig 15143 bp, 13 predicted proteins | sample 356281 | NCBI WGS metagenome assembly CEQL01 (sample SAMEA2621203, study PRJEB7988) | marine metagenome | biome: marine biome (ENVO:00000447); feature: surface water layer (ENVO:00002042); material: "saline water (ENVO:00002010), including plankton (ENVO:xxxxxxxx)" | depth 5 m
TATCACTAAACAGAAAAGGGATGTTTAACTTCCTCAGTTCTGTACTCAGACAGGATGCCCGAGTATATATAAATATTAGTTTACAAAAACTTTATATTGCCAATATATATGACCTAATTTGTGGTTTTATACTATTTATTTATGAATTATTGTACCAAATAACATAGGAAGTATTATGTCAACTGAATACGAATTGTTTAAAGGTAAATCACTATCATCACTTTTTGAGGATATATATAATAATTCCAAACATAATAAACACCAATTAGAAGTATTGGTCAAAGAAGTTACGAGTTTCATCAAAGATGGGGATATGGCCGTTCAACTTATTCCTATGATTAAAGAGTATTTAGAAATAAATGTAAAGAATGATGAACAACTCGTTAAACTTGCTGGAATTGTTCAACGAATAATCGCCAACGAAAACAAAGGTGGTTCTGAAGCTGAGTTTGGATTATCTGATAGAGAAAAGGAACAATTACTGAAAAGTATTGATGATGTTGTAGTTGATTTACAATCTAAAACAGACGAAATTACACAAGATATAGAAGAAGTCAAAGGAAATTAAATGGCTAGATGGGGAAAAGATTCCACCTATTCATCCACTTCAAGGACAAAAAAACAATTTGATAAATCGACTGGTGGTCTACCTACTAATGCTGCTGTATCGAACAGAATAAACAGAGAAGCTACACCACCAAATGAATGGCAATTTTATGAATTAGAGTTAGCTGAAGTAATGGTGGTATATGATACAGAGGATAAATTACCACTTGACCCAAGTGGAAATCCTGATTATACATTATGGGGTGCAATCAAAGCAAGAAATCATGTTTCCGATAATCTTAAACCTATTGATGAATTAGATATTTTTTATCCCATAGACCCAAATCACACAAAACTACCACTTCGAAACGAATTGGTGGTCACCTCAAAATACAAAGAAACACATTTTTATCAATGTATAAATTTATATCCACAAAGTGTCAACGCGGGAATAAGACCAGGTACAAGTGGTACACAAACAGATAAAAATAAATCAGAAAATTTTTTATATGAAAATATTGAGGTAAATTCACGATTTGGATTTGATGAAAATATTCGACAAATTAAACCATATGAAGGTGATATTACACTACAAGGACGATTTGGAAACAGCATAAGATTCGGTAGTAATATTATTCCTAATTCTTTTGAGGATGGGGATTCTCCACAAAACTCCCCAAACATTTTAATCCGTGCGGGTCAAAGAGAAGATATAGGTCAAGGTTTTTTAGAACCTGTTGAAGAAGACATAAACGAAGATGCTTCAAGTATTTGGATAGTATCAGACCAAAAAGTCATGTTGGATATTTCGAACACAAATGCGACCGACCACCGATACATGACAAGTGAACAAGGAGATGACCAACCTAATCGTGGTGGTAAACAAATAACAATAAACTCGGATAGGATTACTTGGAATAGTAAAGATGGAAGACTATTGGGTTTCGCATCAAAAGGTATAGGTTTTTCTACACAAGGTAGTTTTAGTGTGGATTCTGATAATGGTGTACAAATGAATTCAGGTGGTTCCACAAACATGAGTATGGTACCTGGTGGTATTAGTTTGATAACACCTGGTAATTCAAGATTAGATTTAGGTCAAGGTGGAGAAGAGGGTGGTTCTGATAAAATTTATTTATCAAGTGAATGTCCGTCTTTCTTGACTCTTGATGATAAAGCACATTTGGAAAGTTGTAAAGGTGCCAATGTACACCTTGATGATTGTGCAGGATTATATACGGACAATGGAAGTTACTTTAAAATTGGTGGAAGTAAAGATGAGGCTGTAATTTATGTCAAGGGTCGTGATGATGTTAAGGAACAACATTTAGTATTCGGTGAGAAACTAACTGAGATTTTAGATTTGATGTTAGCCTCACAAGAAGCATTGATTGATACGGTCATGAGTTTTTCAGCAATAGCAACTGGTGCCGGCCCAAGTGGCCCGATTAGTAGTGGCCCACCGAATCAAGCTTTAGTTGACACATTTAAACAAACTCAAGTAGAAGTAATACGGGCACAAATTTGTGATATATTAACAAGAGTAGACTAATGGCACTTAACAAAAATAAACTTAAACAAGGATTGATTGATAATTATAGTAAACTGGCTAAGGATGGGGGTTCGTCTAAATCAGAATCAGCAGATGGAATGGCAACTGCCATAATTGACTTTATGAAGGACGCTGAAATCGTACCCGTTGGAAGTCCAGCACTTACACCCGCAGTACCATCACCGATACCTGACCCAACATCGTTAGGTACTCCGTTAAAAGTTAGTGGTATTGATGGAGCTAAAGCACCATTAAAGGGAGCAATATTGAGTAGTTTTAATTTGGAAGACCCAACGATGACACAGATTACAAGTGGTATCGTAGCAGCGGCAGCACTCATGATAAGTTTTGGAAATCCAACAATCAAATCAGCTACAGGAGCTAGTGTGATGTCAATACCACCGATATTGGCACCAGCAGTCGCGGTAGGAATGGGTGGTGGTAGTATTGACGATGTATGTGATAGTATGGCTACTATAATTACCGCATCATTTTTAGGTACACTTTTTAGTGGGGCAGTAATACATACAGCAGCTGGAGCTGTATTACCCGGTGTAATTACCAGCAAAATAATTTAGAATAGGAGTCTAAAATGAAAAAGAAAGAACTAATAAAAATATTGGAGACATTAGTTCGTAAGGAAGTTGAGAAACAGGTAAATGAGATATTTATTAATGAAGGAAAGAAAGCTTTAGCAAGTCGTTCCATAGAAGATGAAGTCTCATCCTCTCTAACTCAAATAGCAGAACAAGAGTACACCCAACCTAAACCAAAAAAGAAAGTTTATAAAGAGTATACCAAAAATGAATCTCTAAATAAAATTTTAAATGAAACAGCGGGTGGTATTCCACAAGGTGATTCTGAATATCCAACAATGGGTGGTGGGACTTATACCGCCGATAGAGTACATGAGTTGATGGGTGGAAACCCAATGATGAAAAATACTCCACAAGGTAAGGAAAAGGCCAGACAAGTCGGAGCGGTAGAATCCATGAAAGCGAGAGGTGTGAGTTCTGAACAAGTAGGTGAAGATGTTGTAAATGCACTAACAAGAGATTATAGTGGATTGATGAAGGCAATCAACAAGAAAAAAGAACCTTTTCGTCCATAGGAGAAATTAGTTGTCCGTATTAGAAAAAGACTTAGACCCAAATGTAAAAATAGGTATACCATTACCAATGGATCATGTTGATGGTTCAGGTTTTTTTCCTGGCACATCGACTACATTGTCACAGACAAGTAGTAATATAAGAAATTTATTACTAACAAATAAAGGCGAAAGAGTCGGACAGCCTGAATTCGGTTGTGGATTATTACAAATTTTATTTGAACCAATGAGTGATTCTCTTATTGATGATATTAAAGCAACAATAGAAGAAGCTATGGCTACTTGGTTACCTCATGTCTTGGTTTCGAAACTAAATGTCGGTAGAGGTGAAGAAGAACCTAACCAACTTATAATAGAAATAGAATTCTCATTGACAATACAACCTGATGTTCACGATAGTGTATCATTGAATTTCGACATAGGTAGTTATTAGGAGATTTAAATGGCACAAAAAGAAGTAAGATATTTAAATAAAGATTTTGGTTCATTCAAAACTGATTTGATTGAATTCGCAAAACAATATTATCCAAACACATATAATGATTTCAATGAATCCTCACCAGGTATGATGTTTATTGAAATGGCATCTTATGTTGGTGATGTATTATCTTATTACATAGATTCACAATTCAAAGAACAATTATTAGCATATGCTACAGACCAACAAGTTTTGTATGAAATGGCACAATCTTTTGGATACAAACCAAAACTATCTACCGCTTCATTCGGTAGTGTTGATATCTTTCAGATAGTTCCTTCAGTTGGTAGTGGGGTAAATAATAAACCAAACTATAGTTACGCTTTACAAATCAACGAGGGAAGTTTGGTAGAATCCACAACGGGTGTTACATTCAGAATTCGTGAAAATGTAAATTTTTCTTACTCAAGCTCTTTCGACCCAACCGTTGTCACGACATATGAGGTCGATAGTAGTAATGAAGTAAGTTACTATTTACTCAAAAAGTCTGTCAGAGTTACAAGTGGTGCTATAGCTGAAGAATCTTTTCAATTCGGTTCTGTTCAAAAATATCCACGAATATTATTGGGACAAACGGATATATTAGAAATCATTTCATGTACGGATAGTGATGGTAATACTTGGAAAGAAGTTCCTTTTCTAGCCCAAGATACAGTATTTGATAGTGTAAGAAACACGGCAGCAAATAATCCTGAGTTATCTCAATATAGTGATGAGGCACCTTACTTATTAAAATTATTAAAGACACCTAAAAGATTTGTAACATTTATTCGTGGTGATGGTAAAACAGAATTAAGATTTGGTAGTGGAATAAGCGATAGTGCTGATGAAGAAATTATTCCGAATCCAAACAATGTTGGTTCATCTTTACCAGGTAGTCCAACATATTTAGATACATTCTTCGACCCAAGTAATTTTCTTCAGACACAAGCTTATGGTCAAGCACCATCCAATACTACACTTACGATAAAATACTCTTTCGGTGGTGGATTAGATGATAATGTCGCGAGTGATACAATAACATCATTGACAGAGTTCAATTATACACTTGATACATCTACACTTGACGGAGGTATTGTTGAAATTGTGACAGATTCAGTTGGTGTGACCAACCCAAGACCAACAAGTGGAGCAAAAGGAACAGAAAGTATTGAAGAATTGAAATCAAATGCGTTAGCATACTTTCAGTCACAAGGTAGAACCGTTACAAAAGAAGATTACATTACACGAGTATATTCATTACCACCTAAGTTTGGAGCTGTTGCGAAGGCTTACATTGTTCAAGACGAACAATTAAATCTACCATCATTTCAGAAAGAAGTTTCTACGAACATATTTGTTGATGAAAGATTTGCAGATGTCAAGGCCCAAGATGTTGCAAGTAGTAATAGATTACCTAATCCAAATGCGTTAAATTTATATTGTTTAGCATTTGATGGTAGTAAAAAATTAACCCAATTAAATGTTGCAGTAAAAGAAAACATTAAGACTCATCTTTCACAATATCGTTTAGTCACAGATGCTATCAATATAAAAAATGCATTTGTTATTAATATAGGTGTTGTATTTAATTTTATAGCAAGAGCTGGTTTCAACAAAGATGAAGTCACCTTACAATGTATAGAAAAATTGAAACAATATTTCAACATAGATAGATGGCAAATCAATCAACCAATAATTTTACAAGAGTTAGCATATGAATTATCAATTGTCGATGGAGTCGGTGCTATAGTACCACCAACACAAGACAATCCGAAAAATTTACCTGTCTTGATAACAAATAAGTTTTCTACAGCTGATGGTTACTCAGGAAATATTTATGATATTAATTACGCGACAAAAGATGGTATAGTATATCCATCTCTTGACCCAAGTATATTTGAACTTAAATACCCTAATGTAGATATTGAAGGTAGAGCAATAGGTGACTCTACTGGTAATCAATTATAGGAGAGATAAATGCATTATTTCGAATACGCTGAAAAAGATTCTACACTTTACTCAAGAAGTGGAAGTCAAAATACAGGTATAGATGAAATATTAGAAGTAGTAAAAGATGTCAGTGCTGGTGGTGATGTACAAGGTGTTAGTAGGGTAGTAATTAAATTTGATACAACTTATATTTCATCATCTATTTCAAGTGGTTTAATCCCATCAAGTTCTTACACAAAATTTTACTTGAATCTTTACGATGCTAATTCTCGTGGATTAAATGTCAATCAAAACTTATATGCTTATCCTGTAAGTCAATCATGGGATATGGGATTTGGAAAAGAAGATAATGTTCCAATTATCGGTGATGGTTGTAGTTGGTTTTACAGAGACAATGATGTAGCAAGAACACAATGGACAGGTTCAATGACGAGTTCAGGTGGTACTTGGTATGAACAATACGAATCATCTCAATCTTTCAATAATGAACCAAGTGATGTAAGAATGGATGTTACAAATATAGTATGGAATTGGGTACATGGAACAATTCCTAATGATGGATTCATGGTTAAGAGAAGTGGTAGTGTTGGTAATTTAGATTCCACACTTGATGAGGGTAGTTCAACACCTATGGGAACATTTTCATTTTTTAGTAGAGAAACACACACTATCTACCAACCGAAGTTAGAAGCTGTATGGGATGATTCAGTATGGACTACTGGTTCATTAGAAGCTTTAACAAATACAGAAATAGAAGATTTAAGACTTTATCCAAGAAGTCAAAGAGACCAATATAAGGAAGGTTCCAAAGTAAAATTTCGTGTCGTGGGAAGACCACTATATCCTGAAAAAACTTTCTCAGCAACAGCGGGATATTCAACTGGTTACAATACTGCTAAGTATTTACCAAGTGGTAGTACATACTATCAGTTAGTTGATGTATTTACAGAAGATATTATAATACCTTATGGGAGCGGTTCGTTAGTGAGTTGTGATTCGACTGGAAATTATTTTAATCTTGACATGAAGTCTTTATTAGCTGATAGATTTTATAGGGTAGAATATAAAATTGTAAGTGGTAGTGGAACGACTGATGAGACTATTCAGTATTTCACTTATCTACCATCATTCAAAGTAGTAAAATAGAGGAAATAAAATGCCATATACTATAGTAGAACCATGTGTTGGAACTTGTGATACAGCATGTGTTGAAGTATGTCCAGTTGATTGTATCCATGGCCCTTATGATGTCGAAGGATGTGGTGAAGAAGCAAAGGTGGATGGATTTGTTCCAAAGGAAACCGATTCACTTTACATAAATCCTGAAGAATGTATCGATTGTGGAGCCTGTGAACCTGAGTGTCCAGTCGAAGCAATTTTCGAGGAAAGTGAAGTACCAGCAGAATGGAACCATTATATAAAAAAGAATTATGAATTTTTTGGTTTGGAGATGGACTAATGCCTTTGACAAGAGAAGAGTTAAACCAAAGTGAATTTTATCAAAAACTAAAAGAACAAGACAGAGCACAATATCTAAGTGAGTTAGAACAAAGAAGACAGCTTAGTGATGGTGTTGTGATTACTGAAGATGGTAACAAGATTATAGGTGAGGAAGCCTCCCCATTGAGAAATGAAGCTGGTTTTTTTATAGCAGTTGAAGACCCCTTCGAACAAAATGTCAACCTTAAAGATCCTGACCAACTAATAAAAATAGAACAAAAAACTACAACATATGTTTACGACCCTTATTGGAGTCAAGTGCTTGACAGAGAATTTGGTGAATTATGAGAATACAATCTGATTTAATACAAGACGATTTTCAAGAGTTAAAAAAAGAGTCCAAAGAAGTATTAGGACTTGAAGGAGAACTCTACCCACCATTCGGTGCCAGTCAAGATTATGTCGAATATCAGATATTTGATATTAATGATAATTTCAAGGAGAGAAAAAAATCCATAAATTATACACTTGAAGATGGAAAGATAGTTTTAAACATCGGACAAGATTTAAGAGATGCAGGATATAATCGTGGAAGTTATAAAGTAAGATACTATTTTATTAGACCAAAGGCTGGAGATTCCGAAGAGGTAGTTTTGACAAAGACGGTAAATGGAAGACCGGGTATAATACATAGTGGTAATCCTGAGTTAACAGGTGTACCAATGGGTGATTTTTACTTGGATGATGACGGACAAGCATTTGTTGGATTAGTTCCACCTGCTGATGGAGACCCACAACCTCTTGACATAAAAGAATTTAAATACAAAATAGAATCAATATCGGGTGATAGAACAGAGGTCAGAATAATACCACAGATAATCGAAAATCAAAAGTATAATGAAACTTTCAGAAAATTAGTATCTGATACAAATACATATAGGTCTACAAAAACATCTATGCCTACTCAACAAGAAATTAATCAAGCTGTTGAAGAAGCGTTGGTAAACGGACAAGACCCTCAAGAGATTTTAGCTAATTTAGAAGGGGAGGCTGGTGGTGAAATTAGTTTTACAGGTCCTGATAGTATACGAATTGAGTTTAATTCAAGACTTGATAATGTGGATAATGGATTTACTCAAAAAATGAGAAGAGGTAAACTTGTAATAAAAAATGCGTACATAACAGATTACTCATCTCAACCTGATGTGAGTCAAAATTCTTCATTTAATATCGAAGACCCTATACCTACCCTTTATATTCAGTCAATCAAACAAGAGGGTACACGGATTGTAGATTATCAATTGTTTACCGAAGACGGAAATATATTCAATCCAAATATAAATGGTGTTCAATTTTATTGGGAATTTGGTTGTGGTCACAAACAAGAAGCCTCAACAAATTCAAACGCTACTCATGAATACGATGTGGATGGAAACTATTCTCCGTCAGTTTATGTATTCACACCAAACTTTTCGGAAGAAGTGACGGAGTTAAGAACACCAAGCGGTAGAGTATTAAATCAAATTGATACATCACTTGTACTTACTGAAGAACAAGCTACAGATGATGAACCAATAGATAGTGTATTCAATGGAAAGATAATCAAGTGGGATGGAGTAACCACAGAACCTCAAGGTATTCCACAAAAGATAAGTGGACAGGCAGCAACTACGAACTCAAGGTGGTATGTTCAAGACGGATATAGAAGATGGATTAGTTCAGATTATAATTTAGAGAAAGTTCGAGAATTGAAAGGATTGGAGCCAGAAAACGATGTAGAATTATACGCAGTTCTAATCAATCAAATACCAGCCGGGCCATCTATAGGTGGTGGTACATTTTCAAATGTCACCCCACCAAACTTAAATGAAACAATTACAAATACGACACCAGGTATTCAAGGTACATTAGGTTTCTTTATTGAAAGTAATATTCCACCCGAAGATGAAGAGGATGATGATACTCCACCTCAAGATAATGACACAGATACTAATTCATCACCCTTTGTCGTTACGATTGTGAATAGTCCTATTAATAGTAGCGGGCCATTGGTCAACCAAACAGCAGGAAGTATGGTTGCATTTATGGGTGATAACTATACGACTACGACTGATTCAGCTGATATAGAAAAACCATTTGATTCCTCTCAGATAGTTTCATTCAAAGGTAAGGGAATGGGAGCGATGGGTGTTAATGTTTTTGTTGGTTTCTTCGATGATCCTGATTTTACACAACCATCTTTTAACCCACAACCTGAGGCAGATGAAGTTGTGGATGTATTTTTAGATAGTTCAAGAACATATTACGCAAAAGTCACATCAGGTTTATAATAATGAATAAACGAATTATATATTGGGGAGTCGAAGACGAGAGAAAAATACCAAAGATGGCAGCCTGTGGAGATGGCACAGACCCAGCAGGAGGCGGTGGTGCTGGTGGTGGTGGAACTGGTGGAAGTGGTAGACCAAAACCTGAAAAACCAAAAGGACTTGGTAACTTTCCAAGTCTTGGTGATTTACTCGATAAATTAAAAGATTTAGCCCCATTATTAGCACTTGGAGCATTAGGAGCCGCTATCATCGGTGGAGCCGTGGTATTCCTTAGAAAGAATAGAGATACGACACCTGAAGAGCAGGCACTCGGAGATTTTGGATTAGATTTGGTTCCACCACAAAGGATAGCAGGAAGGTCAGCAGCAGAAATAGCTGCGACAGAAGTACCTCAGTTTGATGGACAACAAATTATTGATGATGAAGGTAACCTATTAGTTTGGAAGGAACCACCTGGAACTTGGGTTAATTTTGGACAACAAGATACATTACTACAACCAACAAATCAAACAAGAGAAGTACCTGTTTACGCAGATTTTGAATCAGACATTCAAGAAGTTCACAATCAAGACGCAATAAGTGTTCGTAAAACTTGGAGTCAAGGTGCAACCGAAGCAGGTCACATAGGACCTACACAAGTAAACTTAGAAACTAAATTTAATAATTGGTACATCGAGTGGGGCTCACCTCAAAATTTACATACATATTTAAGAATTGGTGAAAGTGGTCGTGCTTTAATTATAAACAGAAAAGAAGATAAAGTTGCATATCCTGAGTATCCATTTGGAGTAGTTTACAAACTTTATCAACCATTGTCACCTGATGTACAGCCTGGTGAAATGGTATATGTGACGACAGAGATGTCATCACCATACGAAGAAAATGTCAAACTATTAGATTTTGTTGACGAATCCATAGAGGATGTTGTTTTGAGAAATCCAAAATGGGATACATCAATGGACACCAAAGATAACTACTTTAGGGAAAGGTCTACAACATTAAAAAATTACAACGAGTTACTTAGCTCTAATTCTACTCTTTCCGATATAATAGAAAATGAAATTGTAAGTGGAAGTTTCCTCAAAAGTGTTGAGTTAGATGGTATAGAATATGATAATTTTGATAATTTTATAAGGTTTAGTTCAGTTGAGGATAGGGTTGTAAATTTCAAAAGAAAATTACAAAAGATAGAATTATTCCAAAGTCAAAGTGATAATATGATTGGAGTTGCAGGAACGAGTACTGGAGAATATACGGCTTCACTCAAAAGAGATATTCAAAAAATAAAAAATGAATTCACACCTTTTGAAAAGTATATGTATTTTGATTCATCTAGCTATTCAAGTGGTTCATTTGGAATTTCTCATGATAATGCATGGCCTAAGAAAAGTGGAACTGGTACACTACTTGACCCATATGTTTTATATTCGGTTTCTGAGTCAGTAGCTGTTAATTGGTATGATAGACAAATAATAAGTTCATCGGATTATGATAGAGATAATAGGGATAGATTATTAACCAACATACCTGCACATATCCGTGATAATGAACAAAACCAACCATTCACAACTTTTATTAATATGTCAGGTGAACATTTTGATAGTATATGGGCATACATACATGAGATAGCACAAGTATATAATAGAAGAGATGGTTTAGATGTAGGTTTATCAAGAGACCTTATTTATCATGTTGGTCGTTCATTTGGTTTTTACCTAAATGATGGTAAAGATTTAGTTAGTCTACCTGAATATATAATTGGTGCACAAATAACGGGTTCTGATTCTACATATTCAGTATCATCGGTGACACCCGAAAAAGATATATCGAGAGAAATTTGGAAAAGAATATTAAACAATATGCCTTTCTTTTTAAAGACTCGTGGAACAATTCGTTCAATGAAAGGTCTTATAAATTGTTATGGTATACCAAGTTCCATATTAAGAGTTAGAGAATATGGAGGCCCGAACCCAAATAAAAATAAACCGTCCTTTCAGATTACGAGAAAATTTACAAGGGCATTAGAATTTAAAAGTGGTCAATACATACAGACAACTTGGGCAAACGATACAAAATCAGGCAGAAAACCCGACACCATAGAATTAAGATTCAAAGCTGCAAGTGGTAGTAATCAAACACTATTCCAAGCTGGAACTGATTTTGCTTTAAGATTGAAAGACAATGGTAGTTCTGATAATCTTGGAAATGTTTCATTTGTTTTAGATGGGGGAGTAAATCCTGATATTGAAATATTATCTGATTCTTTACCAATTTATGATGGTGAATTTTATTCAGTAATGTTAACAAGGATGAGTGCTAGTATTGGTGATAAAGGAAATCATTTTAGTGGTAGTTCAGCAGGACAATTGACGGCCGATACAACCACACAAAATATTTTATATTCACTTCATGTTGGTAGATATGATTCGGGTCTTCAGAGAATAATTTACAAATCTTACTCAAGTGCAAGTATATCTCAATCGACACACAATAGTGCGTTTGTTGGTAATGAAACAGCTTACATAGGTGGTAAACCAAGTAACGATTTTGGAAGTCAATTTAGTGGTAGTATGATGGAATTTCGTTATTGGAATACTGCACTGAATAGTGGTTCATTCGATAACCATGTAGCGGCACCAAAAGCATTTGATGGTAATCATCCATCCGCTTCTTGGGAAGATTTAGTATTGAGATATAGTTTTGATGATAATAAAAATCTTGATTCATCAACAAGTATCCGTGATACAAGTGCTGACCAATCTTACACTGCAGAGGGGACTGCTAATGGATACACGGCTGGTAATCGTCCACACTTTCGAAATGTAGTTGACCAACAAAAGGCAAAGGTTCCAAACTTAGGCCCGAATGTAAGAGTAGAGAATAAAGTTAGAGTTGAAGAAAATAAACTCATGAGCAATCTTTCGGTTGATGAAAGAGCTGAGGTAAGTGCTTACGATTTAGCACCTTTAGATAGTAATAAACTTGGTGTTTACTTCAGTCCTACTGATGTAATCAATGAAGACATTATCTTGAGTGTGGCAGATTTAGATTACGATGATTTTATTGGTGACCCACGAGATAAGTACAAGAGAAGATATAGACAACTCGAAGATATAGCAACCACATATTGGCAAAAATATACCACACCAAATAATTTTTGGGATTACATTAGACTAATCAGATACTATGATACAAGTGTGTTTGACCAATTGAGAAGGATGATACCAGCAAGAGCTAATGCTTCGGTAGGATTATTGATTGAACCGAATTTATTAGAGAGAAGAAAAGAGGTAATAGGTGCACGACCAATCAAGGAACCTTTAAATGTAAGGGGTGATTTAGGATTAAATGTATTTTCCGCCTCTGCAGAATCACAACCATTATCTTCATCGATAAATGTAACATCACAATTATCCCAAAGTGCTAAATATTTAACCTACTCAGCATCTTTGGATGTAGATGCACAACTTTCACAGAGTGCAATATACTTGACATACACTGGTTCAATATCAGAGGATATTTTTAGAACACCAGGTACTTACATACTTTCTTCTTCGTTGAGTGGATGGCCAGGTGGTGAGGAAAAGTATGGAAAATTTAAGTTAGAAAGTGGAGGACCTGAATATATATTTAGAGAAGCACTACAACCTAACATAAGTGGTTCAAGATTATCAGAACATAATTTTGAAAGAAGATTTTTCTACACCACACAGGCAAGTGCATCTGTTAATAATTACTTCTCCTCATCGTTGGTAAGAAGTGATAAACAAAGTTTATTCCAAGACAATCAATTGTTCAGATTGACAATAATTGGTTCATTACAAACAAAAAAGACCACATTGGACAAATTAGATCCTGTAACAGTAGTATTGACAAGTCCAACTACATTAGTCACAAAGGAGTCTGGTGAATCTAAACTTGATGTATTATAATGAAAAATTTGATTTGAGTATATTTATAGATAAGAAGTTTTAATCTTAATTTTTAATAAAATCCAAACTACTCAAATCCTAAAGGAGAACATATATGGGATTTTTAAATAATACCACAATCACGGTAGATGCGATACTTACAAAAAGAGGTCGTGAGTTATTAGCTCGTGGTAACAATGAATTTCAAGTTACGAAATTCGCATTAGCAGATGATGAGGTCGACTATCGTCTGTGGGATACCTCACATCCCAACGGAACAAATTTTTATGGGGCAGTCATTGAGAATATGCCTCTATTAGAACCTGTACCTGATGAAACACAAGCTCTGAAGTACAAATTGATTTCCTTACCAAAGGAAACTTCTCGTCTTCCAATATTGGACATAGCTGTACCTTCATTAACTTTCCAACAAGGTGGTGGAAATGGTGACTTGATAAGTCCGGGTACATTGAATTCAACTGATGCTGATTTAGGATATACATTCCTTGTTCATGACACAAATGTCGCAAGATTACAAGTAGGTCAAGCAGCACCTGGTCAGACAGCACCATTAGTACCAGTTAATTTGAGTAGTGAAGAAATAACAAATTCTCAAAGTGTAGTTGGTTTGACAGCAAGAGTGATACCTCAAACCTTTACCTCACCAGATAAGAAAACAACTCAATTAACGGTTGTTGGTAATCAGACTGGAGCTACATCAACCATCACAATAACCGTGAACAAAACAGTACTTGGAAGTCCAGGTAGTGGTGGTTCATCTTAATCATTAGGAGTTAGAAAATGGCATTAGCAGGAGCATATAAATTATTTGACCAAGATAATGATGTAGTAAAAAATATTAAAGCTACAATATCAAGTGGTATTTGGAGTAGTGGGGCAAATACACTTACAAGTGGTATGTTTTTTACACAATCAGCACAAAGTTCTTCTACTGGTAATTACTTTTTTGATGTATACAAAACAAGTCCAGCTACAGATAGTGAAGCTGAAATACAATTTAGTTTAGCTTATGGACATTTACATGGAAGTGGTTCCAAAGGAACAGTTGGGGCAGCTACTGGTAACAGAGCATCAGCAGCCATTCACGCACAACTTGTTAATTTAGTATTACCACCTAATACTGATAGATTTACTTACGCTGGTTCTCAAACATCCAAACACTTTTTTGTAATATCTCTCAAAAGAGCACGAATGAGAGAAAAGATGGATCCGGGTAATTGGGAATTACACTTAAGTGGTAGTTCAAAAAAGGTTGGAGACAATATAAGATTAATAGATGACAGTGGTACAACAACAAATCCTGAAAGTGGAATCGGTGGTAGAGTATTCAATGTTGTTAGTGGTTCTATCTCAACTGGTACATCCGTAATTGAAACAGCAGCAACTGCAAATCCTGGTGGTGGTTTCGGATTATTCTATCCTGATTTAGGTTTGATTGTGTTGAACGCTGATATTGTTCACGCTTCAGCATCAATTAGTGTCAATGAAGTTTCCAATACAATTAATTCTAATACATTAGAGTTTTTCAAAAGTGTTAGTGGTGGGGCTTACTTTCAAGCTCGTAGAGAAGAAAAACTTTCATCGACTCATTATTTCGTAAGAGCTGGTAATAAAGAATTCAACTTTAGTAATAACCCAACTTTCTTTACAGCATCTACTGGTGATTTTACACAACCTACATTCTTCAAAGACCCAAAAGTCTATATTACAACAGTAGGTTTGTATAACGATAGTAACGAACTTTTAGCTGTAGCTAAGTTGAGTCAACCTGTACTGAAATCTTATTCTCGTGAGGCATTAATCAAAGTTAAACTTGACTTCTAAA
>CEQL01149170.1_pt1 | contig 15133 bp, 23 predicted proteins | sample 356281 | NCBI WGS metagenome assembly CEQL01 (sample SAMEA2621203, study PRJEB7988) | marine metagenome | biome: marine biome (ENVO:00000447); feature: surface water layer (ENVO:00002042); material: "saline water (ENVO:00002010), including plankton (ENVO:xxxxxxxx)" | depth 5 m
TCTACTACTAACCCAGATTCAAATGCAGAGAAAGCTACTGCAGCTTGTTTTGCTTTCTGGAATGTCTCACCAAATCCACCACCAGCTGCTTCAAATAATTCTGCAAAATCTCCTGTCATTAATGAGTCAAGTGCAATATCACTTAAACCTACCTCTGCAGCTTCATAATTTACTGATATATTATCTCTTACACCAGTTGGAAAATACATTGCAATGGTATATTCTTTAGTCATTCCTTTGTGTTTATTTTTATTAAAACCTTTTTCACCTTTAGGGTCTGTTAAATTACCCTTAAGAACACCATAATCTGCATTACTAAATGCACCATCTGGTGGTGTTGCACCTAAGTCTGAAATTGGTCTTGGAACAGTTCTAAAAACAATCCAGTTATCCACAAATCTTTGGTCTTCTGTTGGAAATCTAAGTATTTCTTTATCTTTAGGTGTTACCCTACCCATTTCAGCTGCTCTATCATTAATTCTTTTCTCTGCAGCTTTTCTGTCTTCTGCACTTAACAATGCCTCTTCTGATATATTTTGTGGTACATTTGAGATATTAATACCTGTTTTCATTGCAATTAGGTCATCTAATGCACCAGATATCTTTGAATTAAATGATACTCTACGACTACCAAGTGCAGAGTTTAAGTCCTCTTTAATAGAACCAAGCAGTTTTGCTTTAAGGGATTTGAAAAAATTCATATAAATACTCTCTATAGATTTAGTTATGTATAAGGTATTTATATGAGTTACAAGGGAAGATTTAAACCAAAACACTATAAAAAGTACAAAGGTGACCCAACAAAAATAATATATCGTTCAATGTGGGAATTGAGGTTTATGAAGTATTGTGACAAAACACCTAATATATTAGAATGGTCAAGTGAAGAGGTTATTATACCATATCGTGGATTGGATAGAAGAGTTCATCGATATTTCCCAGACTTCTGGATAAAATATAAAAATGCAAAAGGGCAAATAGTCAAAGAGATTATTGAAGTCAAACCTAAAGCACAAACCAAGAAACCCACTAAAAAGGGTAAACATTATGGTAAGTATTTAAGAGAGGCAAGAACTTATGCAATCAATCGTGCAAAGTGGGAAGCTGCAGAAGAGTATTGTTTGGATAGGGGATATAAGTTTAGAATAATAACAGAAGACCATTTGAAGGTATAAAAAACCCCACCATATCATCATATCAAGTATGAATTCGAGGTGGGGTTTTGACGATGGTTCTTATGATAGCAATCGTCTAAAATAGTGAAGTTCATTAATGACTACTCGGTGTTTGCAACCACTGTTTCATCACCACCTTGAGCGAGATTTCGTATTCCCTACTAACTGTTAGACGACTATACCCTCTTATTCTCCAAGAATCTAACAAGTACCAGACACCAATCGTTTTCAACTCACATCCATACACTTACCATCATATTCTAACTCAAGAGTTTTTCTACGCTCGGATTCTGTATAGGTCTCCGACTACTCTGTTTGTTGCACGCTTGAGTCTCATCTCTTGTTTTTACAACAAACATTCCACACGCTTCTATCTTGTATTCATATATCACCACTACTAAAATTAGGATAGTCATCACTGACCCTAACAGGAATTCAATAAAATCTGACTTTTTACCACCAGATGCCCTCGTTAGTTAACCATGTCTAGTCCTCTCTTCTCGTGTAAAATACCTTCGTTTGTTATGTCTCCCAGTATCGATACAGTATCAACCCACCGAACTTTCAATGTGCGTAAACTCTACCTTGTCAGATTAACAAGGTCAACGAATCTAGCATCCATATAGTACTCATTCTCTTTTAAATCGTCCCTAAATTACCATGGTAATAATCCTCACACTTTAACTAGAGGATGGACAAAGTTGTGTAATAGTTGAATCAAGGTAGTGAAGTAGTTACTGGTTATATTGATTGTCACTTGGGACTCTCTCACCACATGCTTACTCACATGACTCTACGATTTACGATAAGTCTTATGCTCTGTCTCAAATGTATAACTGCAATAGCTACATCCAATTGACATTTCAAGAGATACACACCACTTCTCCACTGTGCCCTTGGCAACAGACAGGATTCGAACCTGTGACCTCTCAAGACTTTTGAACTTCGTGAACTGTTTTCTAATGATTAAGAACCTTTTCAGTGTCATCTGGACTAAACCTTAATCAAGTAGGATTTTCACTGGTTTTTTACGAGGTCGAATCCTCAAGCACTCGGTAATTCTCAATTACAAGGTTATTATACAAAAAAATGTACCTACCTGTCAATGTGGTATAAATACATATATGGCAGGTAAACTATTTGACAGATTAGAAAGAGAAGCTTTTCGTGGTGGTATCCAAGCAAGGACTAAAGAGTCCATGAGATGGTTTCGTACTCGTGTATCTCAATTAAAAAGTGTTAATAGAACTGAATTAATAAGAGATGCAAGACAAAGAAAAAGACAAATCTTTGGTGATATGTACATGTATATGTACGACCCAAAACACAAACGAACACTACCTTACTATGATAGGTTTCCATTGTGTATACCAGTAGAACCTGCTAAAGGTGGATTCTATGGTCTTAACTTGCATTATTTACCACACTCATTAAGAGCTCAATTTTTAGATGCATTATATGATACAACTACAAATAATAAGTTCGATGAGACAACGAGATTTAGATTATCATATGATTTACTTAAACAAATAAGTGGTAAACCATATTATAAAGCATGTTATAAACACTATCTATCCTCACATGTGAGAAGTTCATTTGCAAAAGTAGATAGTGCAGACTGGGAGATTGCAATATTCTTACCAATAGAATCATTCAAGAAGTCAAGTATGGATGCAGTTTGGAAAGAAAGTAGGAAAAAAATGGCATGAAAATAGAAAGATTTAAAGCACAAATAGATAATTTGCAACGAAATAATAGATACAATGTTGCAATGTTTGGTACTGGTAGTAAGAATGGTGGTCTTAGTATTAGAGGTATTAAATGTGATTCTGCAACTTTGCCTGGCAAAGGTTTCTTTACAGTGGAAGAATCAGAATATGGCCCTAAAAGAGCAATACCACATAAACCACAATATGATGCATTTGATTGTTCATTTATATTGGACAATAGTTTTGAGGATAGAGAATTAATAGAACTATGGATGTCTACTATTAATGGTGGTCATCAAGGTGGTTTCCATAGTAGATTTCATGATGACTACACTGGTGTTATCATGGTTGAGGCACTAGATAAATATGACAATGTTAACTATAGATGTGTTATGACTGATGCATTTCCTGTACAACTAGGTGTAGTTAATCTTGGAAATGAAAGTGGAGATATAACAAAATTTAATGCACAGTTTCGATATAGATTCTGGCATGGTGAGTTTACTAATTCTAAACCATCTAACCTGTTTATGGGTTTCATGGATAAACACTTGAGTAAATTCTCAAATAAAGTAAAAGGTAAAATCGAAGACGCAGTTTTCGGATAATGAAATAGGAGTATATTATGGCATTACCTAAATTAAATACTGTAGAGTATTTTTGTACATTACCTATATCTGGTAAAGAAGCAAAGTACCGACCATTCACTGTAGGTGAACAGAAGGGACTACTTCAAGCACTAGAAGATGGTGAAACTAAAACGATAGCAAATACAGTTATCAACTTGGTTGAAAATTGTAGTAGTCTGGTTGATTCTAAAGATTCAGTTAGACATCTATCAAATACAGATTTAGAATATTTGTTTTTACAAGTTAGAATTAAATCTGTTGGTGAAGAAACCACTGTTCAGTTAGGATGTAAAAACCAACCGAATTGTGATGGAGTCACACTTGTAAAAGTAGACTTGACTACGATAGAAATAGAAGGTGAAGTTAAGGATAATAGAATCATGTTAACTGACACTGTAGGTGTCACTTTGAGAGTTCCAAACTTCAATGAAGTGCAATCTGTTGTTACTAATCCAGATGCAATCAGTACAAGTGATATATTTAATATTCTTGCACAATCTATCGAGACTATATTTACAGAGGATGAAGTTCATAATAGAGCTGATTTTTCTGAAAAAGAGTTAGATGACTTTATGAATGAATTGTCAACTGACCAATTTAACAATGTAATGGAATGGTTTAATGAACTACCAAAAATGGTAAAAAATGTTTCGTATGAATGTCAAAAATGTGGTACACCTAATGAGGTAAGGTTAGAAGGAATTCAGAATTTTTTCGTCTAGCCCTTTCTCATGAGACACTTGCAAATTACATTCAGACAAACTTTGGTTTAATCCAACACCATAATTGGTCATTGACTGAACTGGATGATATGCATCCATGGGAGAGGGAGATATATGTCTCTCTACTAGTAGCTCATCTTGAAGAAGAAGAGTTAAAGATAAAACAAGCTCAAAATAGAAGATAGGAGAGTATTATGAGTGATAGAGAAAAGTTTAGTGGTGACATGAGTCGTAATGAGGTTGAAATTGACCTCAGTAAATTTATGGAAATGGTCACTGAAAACAACGACCTCAAACAAAAAATATTTGAGTTAGAACATGATGACAAGAAAAATCCATGGCAAAAATGGATATTTCTTGCAAGAGCAGTAGATTCATGGAGAATATGGCCTCGTGCATTTTTAAGTGTGTACATATTCTTAATTTACTTCGTAGTAATGTGGTTCATAGATTTAGAAGCACCGACTATGGAACAGTCTGGTCTTATCAGTATTCTGGTAGGAGCTGGAGCTGCATGGTTTGGACTATATGTAAATAGTGCAGCTAAAGAACACGATTCAAATAACAATAGTAAATAAATAGTATTATGGCAGACGAAGATAAAGGTTTAAGTGCAAAGGAACAACAATCTCTAGTCACTAAAATATTGACTGAACTTAGAAGGTCTACAGCAGAGACCACTAAGGGACAAGAGAATGCAAGGAAAACTTTCGAAGAGAAATTAGATAATCTTGATGGTGTTTCTGACGAATTAAAAACCATAGGTAAACAAGCTGGTATGTTGGAACAAAGTTTTGGTTTCACTAAAGAAGCTGCTTTGTCCATTGCAAAAACAACCGATGCACTAGAACTGACCAAAAAAAGAATGGAAGAAATGGAATCCATTGCAGAACAAACTGGTCAAGATGTTCAAAACTCTGCCGAATTCAAAAGATTAGAAATCGAAAAAAAATCACTAGAAGAACAACAAAAGTTTGGTAGAAACCTAAGTTCATTTGAAAGAGGATTTGTTAAATTTGCTGGTGGTACTTTTGAAGAGATGAAAAAATCTCTTCAAGAAGGTGGTAATTTAACTCAAAGAGGTATTATTGGTGAGGGACTTAGTGACTTAAAAGGTGATTTTGATAAAGTTCTTGCATTCTTAGGGCCTGTTGGTGGATTCTTACAACAAATACCACTTCTAGGAACTATATTAAACTTTATAGGTAGACAAATGAAAGCAGTTCTAGTTAGACTGGTTCTGTCTGCAAAAGAAAGACTTATTGATGGTAAAAAACAAAATGCAATAGACACTGCAAACCTTAAAATTGCACAAAAAGGATTGAAAACTGATGAACAAATGGTGAGAAATCAGACTAAACAATCCATGGTTCAAGGGACTACAACAACTGCAGCTGGTAGTGATGGTGGTGACTCAAAACAAGATGATAATAGAGGTGGTGCTTCATTTAGAGCTGCATCTGTATTCTTATTAACTGCAGCTGCAACTGGTGTAACTGCTGGTGCTGGATTAACTGCAGCTGCAGCTGGTATGAGTGCATTTGCAACATCAGCGTTTAAGTTTGCTGGTGCATTAGCAGTTGGTGGTCTTGCATTAGGTGTTGGTCTTACTGGTATCTTTGGTTCATTTGCATTAGGTGATAAGATGGGAGCATTCGAAGGAATGCAAGAATTTGGTAAGGTCAACATGTTAAAGGTTCTTGGTAGTATGTTAGGTCTTGCAACTCTAATGGGAGTTCTTGGTGCAATTGTAACAACTGGTGTAGGTGCATTGATTATGGGAGTTGGTGCAATAGCTGTTATGGCATTAATTGGTACTTTAGTTGTAATTGGTAAAGGATTAGGTGAGTTTGCAGAGGGTATATTACCATTTGAATCCATGAATGTTCCAAGAATTAAACACAACATTCAACAACTTGCAACCATAAGTGAAGACATTGATACCTTGATGAGTCTATCTAGTGGTCGAAGTTTCATGGAAACATTATTCACTAACCATCCATTAGCAGATTTAGCTGATGCATTGAGTGGTTATGAACAAGATATGTCTATTGCAATCAATAATCTTGACCAACTTAAAACTGCATTAACAGATTTTAAAATACCAGATGTACCACCAAGTGATAGGACTGTAGGTGCATTCTTTAGAGGTATATTTGGTGAAGACTTTTCTGGAGAGTTGAAAAAAATCTCTGGTGTAACAGTAACACAAGAACTAGGTAATAACATAGGTAAATTAGGTGAAGGACTTGCCAAAATGGGTGCTGGTCTAAAACATATTACTGATGACGATGTGAGAAGACTTGACTCAGTTGTAAACTCAATTGATGATTTAGCTGGACATGGTAAACATAGTAAAGGTGTAGTTTTAAATTTTATAAACGAAATTGCCCCAGCTAATTTAACACCCCCAGAAGGAGAAGTTACAACTGGTACTAATAATAATGTTAATGTTCAACCTATGGTAAGTAATAATGTAAGTAATATTACAAGAAAATTCTCTGCAACTGGTTCAAATATGATGAACCATTCTGCACTTCACTATCCAAGTTTACAATAATCCTAAGTCTTTACCCCAAGGCCCTTCATAATTAGGTGAAGGATACTTGTCTTTTCTTTTGTACTTAGTTTTATCTTTATGGACTTGAGTCTGTCCATGTTTTGGTGTTTTCTTATGTGGTTTAACCTTTGGTTCTTTCTTACCAAATGCTTTTTCCCAGTTATCTTGAAACTGTTTATCACTGACCACTGTAGGTCTCCTTTTAGAACCTTTTCCCATGATTAATTAGAAGTGTTAGGAGCCCCTCATTATTCCCGCTCTCTAACTTGATATCCTCTGCCGCATCGATATCTTACCACGATTATGTACCCAAACCTCAACCATCCTACTTGGTACATTCTCTGAGTCAAGTGGTAACTCAGCCCCCTAAGTCAATCCTTTAGTGCATAGTATATTTATAATTCAAATAACTTAGGATTGACAATCCTTACACATCATTTGCAAGTTTCTGGAAGTATGAGAGTGACTCATCTTCATCTACATCTGTTGTAGCAGTTGTAGGTTCTGCAATTGTTGGTTCTGGACTTGGATATGCAACATCATCCATGTCAGATGCAACTGAAGCTGCAGTTGCTGTTGATGCTGTCATACCTAAAACTCTATCGAGTTTTTGTTTCAACTCATCATAAGATTTGAATTCACTTGGTGCAATCACATCTTGTAATGAATGTTGACTATTCCAGACTGCTTCTAATTGTGCATCATCTTCTGATAATGGTTTAGAAGTTGCAAACTCAGACTTATCATAGTTCCAGTATCCATCTACTTTACGAACTTTAATTTTAAAGTCTGCACCTTCCCATAAATCAAATGGATTCATAGGTGTTTCATCTTGAAACTGTGGTTGCATTCTGTCTTTCAACATTTCGAAGATTTTCTTCCCATATCTGAATAGGAATACTTTACCTTCATTTTCTGGATGTGTAGGGTCAGAAACTACAAGAATGTTTGACACATAGTGCAACCTTCTTTTTTGTTTCCTTGCTATATCCTTGTTTGCCTCAATACCAGAGTTCCACAATTCAGTATTGTGTTCTGATACTGGGTCTTTTTGATTAAGAGTAGTCAATGACTTCTCTATGTACCATCCACCTGGCCCTTGAAAACCATGGTCGAAGTATTGAACCCAAGGCATGTCTTCACCTTGAGATGCTGGTAAAAATCTCACAACTGCATAACCATTACCAGTCTTATCTAAATCGATTTTCCAGTATCGGTCATCATTGTAGGATTTTGTTTCAGTTCCACTAGATGATTGTTCTAGTGATTTCTGTAAGGTGTCGAATCCACCTCTAGATTTTTTTAAGTCTTGAAATGACATAATTATATCCTCGTATTAGCATTGTATTGCATTTTATTATTATTGTATTAGAACAAGTATTCATCCAATGGAGAAACACTTAATTCATCCTTCATTATATAATAATCTATGTTTGGAAATCTGTCAACTAAAATCTTTAGTTGGTCTGTCTGGGATATCCAACCTTGGTCACCAGTCTCAACAAGTCTGTTGTTTTCTGGGTCGTCTTCTGTCCCATAACATCGAGTTCCAGCATAGATATTATTATATTTAGTCGAATCGTAATTCCAAATAGAATCAAATCCGACAAAAACTACATTATTGTAGTCATGGTTCATTGATGCCATTGCAGCTGCAGTAGTACCAGCAAACCAATTCTCGAAAAGATGGTAGTCATCCCATGGGCCACCTATCTTTGTAATCTTATAGTCATCCTCTATCCCTATAGTTTGCATTTCTAAGATACCAACATTACCATTACCTTTTCCATGCATGGTCACTTTAGAATGACTTGGGTCTATCCATTCTCTTACTGGAACACCCATTGTTTCTTTTATTACATTGTATTCTTCAAATCCTAATGGGTCATCCCATTCACCAGAAAAATAACAATGATTATATTTTGGATATGTTGATTGACAACATTCACCCATAATACTGACATCTATAATAGTGAGATAGTCTGGTGTATAGTCACGATATAGTGCATTACACCCCCATATATCCCCTTTAAGGACATTTAAATCCAATCCTTGTCTAGATGTCCCATTACCTATAATATATGCAGTATGACCCTCTGAGAGGTTCAGATAGGACACAAAGTCTTTTTGTGTATTACTTCTTTCTAATACTTCAACTGTCATATATTTCTAATACTTTTTCTTTTAGTTTTTTGTTGTTGTATCCAATAAACCCTTGAGTCTTTTGTATCCTTTTTTTAAGTTCTGGCCAGACATACTGTTCTGTTATATTTACACTGGAACTCCATCCGACAAGGGCATCGAGTAATACTCCAGTGGGTAAGGATATGGATTTGGATAAAATATTGTTAACAATGATAGGATGACTAGAGTCACTAGTATCAAATAAATTCCCCAAAACTGTTTCAAGTGAGTGTAGATATCTAATATCTTTTTCAAAACAGTAGAGTAAAGATTGGTTGTACTTTTTCCATTGTGTATAGTTTTCTTTTGCTTCTTCACTAAATAAATCTCCTATCCAATAATCTTTATGTTGAAAGTTTGCAATATAGAAGTCTTTAAGTTGTCCATTATATTGTTTTCTAAGTTTTGCAAACTGAAATTTGTCATTCCTTTTGAGATAACTCTCAAACGATGCACTAACTTTTCCATGGTATTTGTTAAAATCATAATCAGAATTGTAATGTAATTTTATACCAAGATAAAGTTTGTAACTTTCGTATCCAAATCTTGCATCCAAGGTTAATTCCTATGTGTTCTTTTGTACTGTTCAAGTGCTTGTATTTCACGAAGTTTATCAATATGTATTCTTCGTTTCCATGCATTAATTTTCTTTTGTCTTTTTGATGATGGTTTTTCATAGTATCGTCTTTCACGAACTTCTGCAATGATACCATCCCTCTCTACTTTTTTCTTGAATCGTCTCATCAAGACATCAAATGGTGGTGGCCCAGATGGTTTCTTTGGTTTTCTTCCCCATTCTTTTTGTCTTTGTGGTCTTCGATTATAATGTTTCATATTGGTAATTTACCTTTTCCTCTTTTTGTATTTGGTTTTAACATGTTGTATGATACTGCATCACTTTCAATCTTTTCTTTTAAAGGTGGAGTGATTAAGTTTTTTACTGATTCTGGGTCAAGATGTTGTGTTTCACAAAAGTGAATAATTGCATCAATGTAATTGAGACCTTTCTCAAGAACAATAGTTTCTATTTGTTCTGCAAATCTTTTCTTAGTTAATATCATTACTATACTAGTATCTCACGAATCTCTGATTTGTCAAGTCTTTTTCCATTCACATTGTATATTTTTATCATATATTTTTAGATACACATGAAAAGGTTTATCTGGTTCATACCAATCTCTATCATATTGTAAACCATAATAGTCAAAATTTATTGCAGAATATATCTTACCCTCATGAAATTCTGCATCTGATGAAGTAACTACAACTTTTGGATTTAATAATTTGATTGCACGAGATAAAAACCATGATGTTATATTATGTTCATCCTGTGGTGCTACTGCAAGTCTAGCTATTTCATAAAATCCTTCACATGTTTCTGTATGACACCCATAGAATTGTTTATGAAAAGGGATGTGCCATCTTTCATTTTTACGATAAGAACAAAATTGAACTGCACCTACTAAATCACCTTTGTTGAATAGACCATAACAACGATGCAATAGACCACCTGGCCATGGATAATCTAATCCATAGATTTGTTTTAAATAGTGTTCTTTTTGTATGATTAAAGTTGCATCTTCGAGACTTATCTCACTTACTTCATAATTATCTTTCATTCATTCAATAACCATATCCATTTGGGTCTTCCCATCTACCCTGTTGGTTATGTTTTCTATGTGCAGTTTTTTCTTCCCAGTTTTCTATTGCTCGTTTGATTCCTTCTTCTGCAAGGACTGAACAGTGTAGTTTGATTGCAGGCAATTCAAGAGCATCTGCAATCTCTTTATCTTTAATAAGTTTTGCTTGTTCAATTGTTTTACCTTTGAGCATTTCAACAAACATTGTTGATGATGCGATAGCAGAACCACATCCATAAGTTTTGAATTTGACATCTTCAATTGTGTCTCCATTCATTTTTAGGTCAAGTTTCATGACATCACCACACGCAGGAGCTCCTACTAGTCCAGTTGCAACATTAGGGTCTTTAGGGTCGAACCTGCCGACTGCATGTTTCTCTGGATTTTTTAGAACATCTTCGAATCTTTGTACAACTTTTTTACTATATGCCATGATTTTTCCTAAATTAAGATTATAACTATTATAAATATAAATGATAAATATCTATAACCAGATTGAATATCATTTTTTTAACCCATAACTATTTATAAGGAGACCAAACTTAAAATGAGTCGTGCTATTAACTATATTATTGAACACCGATGCGAGATATGTGACAAGATTGCAGATATAACTTCTTTCTCATTCTATATGTTAGCACCCATTGCCTTACCATTCATCATAATGTGGATGGCAATGATATCTTACTAAAGACCATACTCAGTTCTATACTGACTACGAAGTTCCTGTAGCTGGTCGACATACCTATCACTTGGTTGTTCAATGAACAACTGAGACGAACCATCACTCACTGCAATCATTGTGATAATTGCATGGATTGTTTCACCTGTAAGTTCTTCAAACATTTTTGCATATGCAGTTTCCTGTATAAAATAATTCTGTATCCATTTTTCTTGTTTTGGTTTTGCACTGGTTTTAAAATCGATGACCGATAGTTTACCATCCCACTCTGCAATACAGTCTACCCTACCAGCAAGTTGTAGATTATGTGAATAAAGTGGTGACTCAAGTCCATGAACAACACCTATCTGATTTAGTTCTTTTTCTAGTGAGATGAAAGCTTGTTGAGTAGTGGGCATTGCACCCTTGAATTTTTCTTCAAAGTTATCATTTCTAATATAGTCTTCAAATAGTTGGTGTGCAGATGTACCATGTCTTGCAGCTTGAGTTGATATCTTGTTTGCAGTTTTCTCACCAACTCTTTTTCTCCATTTCTTGATACCATCCCTATTCAAAAGTCCAGTAACCGATGTAACAGATGGATACTTCTCACCTGTTGGTGTGATGTAGTATCTTTTACCATCTATATTTTCTGTAGGTAAAGATTCAAATCCATAATCTAGGATTTCAAATGTCTTCATGGGAATATTCTTTGTGGTTTTATATCTTCTGTCATTTTGTCAAGTTCATCAATGTCATGTTTACCATGAATTGTAACCTTAAATGTGTCATCTTTTTTAATAAACTCTACCTCAAATGGTAAATCATAACCTTTACCTTGTAGGATTGCAACTCTATCGTTGAATTCTCTGTATTCGTCTCTTGTTAATATTGTAGGTTTAAGTTCCATCGTTATAACTCCCATATTCTTCATCACCTATTGCACCAGTATATGCAATATCAAATGAAATAGAATGTGAAGGTTTACCACCATTCCAGAATACTTGATGTGCAACCCAAGATGGATGTATTATTAATTGTCCTTTTTCAACATTAGATGAAACAATAAGTTCTTGATTAAAACCTGTAGGTACTTCTACTTTTGGATAATGTGCTTGGAGAACACTTGCATTTGGATTATACAAAATCATTGTATGATTTGCATCTTCTGGATAATATGTTCCAGTCCATGCACAGTTTTGATGAAAATGATATTCTAAAAATGGTCTACTTTCACTGTAACAATTAAACCACATATCATTTAATTTTAATGGTTGTTGTACATATCCTATTTCTGATACCATATTAGAAACAATTTCAAATACTTTACCTTTAAGTTCTGGTATTTCTTGTCGTATTACATTCGTGTTTTCAAAATTAGGTATTTCAATATCACCTATTTCTAACTTATTCATATATATTGGTATAGGAAATACTTGATTTAATCCTTCCATAATTTACTCCTGTTGTAGTGTATAATACACTGTTAATTCTTCTCCTGCTTTTATAGGTCTAGTAGTATATAATTCTCTTTGCCAACCATCATGATAATGTATATTTTCATTAATAAAACAATTAGGTTTTTCAGAATGATTTATAAATCCACCTAAAGGTGTTCTGATATACCCTCGTTTCTTTTCAAATATATGTGTCTCACCCAAGAATACACCTGCCTTTAAATTGCAGTTTGTATGCAGTCCATGTCCATGTATTGCACTTTCTTTAATAAAGAGACCATCTGGTAAAGGTCTGTAATTGAATTTCATTATTTGTCTTCTGGTACACTATGGTTAGTCCAACAATGTCCTACAATCTTATCAGTACCATAAATTCTTTGAATACATTCTTGTTGTAGTTGACCATTTTGTCTTCCAACCTCTGTTGTTATATTTTCGATTACTTCACCTACCTTTACTGGTTTATCATATGTAACTCTATAATCTATGATTGGACAAAGCTTAAGTAAGTAAAACATTGCATTAAGTCCTAAATGATAATCACCTATTGCAGCTCTGAAAGGGCCACCAACTAATTTTCTAGGATGGTCTGTTTCAATGGAGTGCCACCATGATGTTTCCCATACAGTTGATAGTCTAGGTTTACCTAAATCATTACTACCTAGACCTTCACCTTTAACGACTTGCCATCCAGAAAATCCTACTTCATCTTCGTCCATCCAACCTGCGTTTGTCATATAATAAAATGCAGGCATTGAATTACCATTTATATCATAATTTTGTATTTCTCTGTCTTGGAATTCAGTTTCTTTAGTTTTGTTTTCACCGATTTGATGTCTTTCAAATGCAGTATATCCTTCGTAACCATGTAGTGGTTTTTTCATTTCTGTTGTTCCTTTCTATAATTAGATATCCAATTACCACCACTTCTTTCTGCTTCTTTAAAAATGTAATTAGTAATCATGATTGGTATTAATACTGCCATATGGATTATGATTGACCATACGATACTGTATCCTATCCAGTTCATCCAGTGTAATGCAACTACACCAAAATAACAAGACCACATTATGAATAAACACAAAGTGAAATATGATTGTATTGAAGGGTCATGTATATGTCTTAATGGATTATATCGATTGTCCATGACCAATCTCCAACAATCAATAACCCAGAATATTAATTTTTTCATTTTATTATTCCTTTTCTTTTTTGTATATCAACATGTTTTTTAATGACTTCATCTGTCTTAACTTCTTTTGTAGTTCTTCTACGATGTGTTTTTGCAAGTTCTGACCTAGGATGTTTATCTGCAACTTTAGAGAGTACTTCATTAAATCCACCTGTACCCCCAAATCCAGTTCTAGAACCTACCTTAGATACTATGTTAGGTGATGAAATTCGTTTTTCAAGATGTGGATTATCTTCTGCAAACTTATCTAAGTCTTTATAAGACATTCGATGTTCTTCCATTTCATCTGTTTTGGTATTGTAAAATTCGTATGTGGGCATTATCTATTAAAGAAATCTCTAAATCCTCTGTATATAAAATATGCAATAGTTCCCCAAAATCCTAAACTAAACATAAATACAAATATTTCAAATGGCATGTAATAAATCCATAACAAATATGATAATAAATCCATGTCAACTACATCCCCATACATTATGATGCATACCCCGCGTGTGTTTCAAAATTCATAAACTCTGGTATTGGTCTTTTAGTCCACTTTGCAAAATCTTTCTTGTAGTTTATATAGTAGTTTTTATATGCCTCTACTACATTTGATTGTTTTACATCATCGGGCATTGCAAGATATGGGTCAACATATGGTTCTACATCAATCTGCATTGGTGACGAGTATAATAACTCTCTAAGTTTTCTATCAGTTTCGTGTATTTTACCATAACGATGAGTATACTCATCACATAGATGTGTCCACATTTCATATAACCAGTTGTAATGATTTTGTGATGCTCTTACCCATAGATTACTTGGATGTTTTATATGAGATGCTTTGTATAAAGTTTTTTCCATTTTAGGTAGTGGATGTTTCCATCTTGCAATTCTTCTACCAGTTGCAGTTCTACCTTCATAAGGGTCACCATCAATTACACGATGTGCAGTTGACATCAACTGTGCATATTCGATAATCATTTTGACCACATGTTTGTCACAATGCATTTCTGCACATGTTTTTGGGTCTTTGTCTAAGTAAAAAATATTCATAGTATCTATTATAACCTCATAATTATTTTTTGTCAAAGAAAAAAGTTGCAGCGTTTCTACCCCATTCAGATTCCCAACTTGGCATGGTCACTTTATGGAAAATATCACCTCTGAACAATGCAGCTGCACCACCTTTAGGTACTGTACATGCACGAATAAAATCTAG
>CEQL01148525.1_pt1 | contig 15072 bp, 22 predicted proteins | sample 356281 | NCBI WGS metagenome assembly CEQL01 (sample SAMEA2621203, study PRJEB7988) | marine metagenome | biome: marine biome (ENVO:00000447); feature: surface water layer (ENVO:00002042); material: "saline water (ENVO:00002010), including plankton (ENVO:xxxxxxxx)" | depth 5 m
TGTCCAATTGGGTGGGGTAAGTGAAAAAAGATTAAGTGGAAACCGTAAATTAATTTGTTTTGCTACTTTTAGTGGATAATTATTCTACTAGTTCATCCATAGTACAACCATAACACCCTTGCTCTATTGCATATTCAGCAATATGACCTATTAAGTTATGTGACATGTTATCGTCTTTACTATGAATCACAATATCTTTAATAATACCCACAAAACCATATCTATTTTTTTTTGTTAATTTCATCGTTAAACATCCTATACCTACTATTTTTTTCTCTTTTTCTGTTTCTATTACAAATATGTATATATTTTCTTTGTTTTTGTAGTCTTCAATATTCTTGTATATATTTGGCGATATTTGGTTTACCTCTTGTTTGTTTAATAATCTATAATTTACTTTGTTTTCACTTGATTCGACTTGCCCCATTATAAGAATTTGTAAACTTGTTTTTAAATTTGTTTTCAAGTTTGTTGACTAACTTATATTATATTTCTAATTTATTATTAGACACTATTCCATCAATTTTATATTTCAGCATATGATTCAAGATAAACGCTTCTTTGTTTGTGTAAGTATATATTTTTAAATTTTTCTTTTTAAGATAATCTATTGCTTCATGATCGAGAATTGTCCAATGAAAACACACAAAATAAGCATGCTTGCATAAATAGTCAAATTGTTTATTTGTAAATAGGTTCTCTGTTGTAAATCCTATTTTAACCGGGAGATTGGATTCTACTAATGGATCTAAAAATCTGCGATTAAAAGCACTAATATAAATATCTTTCATTTTCTCTTCAGAGAACCATCTTTTTATTAGATCTATTAGTGGATACACCACGTTATGTTCTCCTTTTAAATCAAAATAAATCAATACGTCTTTATTATAAAACTCTTCCAAAAACTCTTCTAATAAAATTATATTGTATTTTTTCAAATCTTTATAGTCAAGTTGGTTTATATATTTCTCTTCAATGTATGTATCATGGTATATCACTATTTCTCCTGACCTACATAACAAAATATCCAATTCTATCATATCAAACCCTGCATATAAAGCTTCGCGAAAAGATATCATATTGTTATCTCCATACTTTTCTGAATAACCTCGATGTGCAATTTTTAACATATGTATATTCTCTAAATATCATTTTATTAACAAAAAATATAAATATAGTCAAATAATATATATTAATATTAAAATGGATAAAATACCTTTCGTTAATTTATCTATTGCTAAGAACGGTTATATAAAACTTGGCGATACCAAATTATATGAAGAAGACTTTAACAAGATAATTGAGACCAAGGAATTGCAAACAAATGATAGTGACAGTCAAGAAATAAATAGTCAGTCAACATCTATTGGTCCTCCTGGACCATCAGGAGAAAAAGGAGAACGAGGAGAGCAAGGGGAAAAAGGAGAACCCGGAAGTGTAGGACCCGCTGGTCCCGCCGGGCCAACCACAAACTTTGATATTAGTCGTGTAAAAATTCAGAATATGGATTTTTTTGCTTATATTGAACTTCTTGAAGCTCGTATTACTTCGTTAGAATGTAAAATTAAAGAATAACTTAATAATAGTAAATACTTTAAAATTATTTACTATTCTACTTTATAGTATGGGCATTCTGTTTAGCAAACAAGAAAAACTCACTCTTATTATTCGTAAAATTCAATTAACAGACTTTCATGAACAATATTTAGATTTGTTATCAAATTTATATGAAAATATTCACAGTAATTCTTATCCATTTTCAAATATTGAAGAGTTTTACAATAATTTAAACGACAAACATGTAGTATTAGTAATCGAAGACCCTGAGGAAAATCTTATTGTTGGGACAGGAACTGTTCTTATTGAACCTAAGATTATGCATAACTTTGGTTTAGTCGGTCATATAGAGGACATTGTTGTTCATCCAGAGTACAGAAACCTTGGTATTGGTAAAGTCATTGTAGAAAAGTTAGTTGCTTACGCTAAAATTAATAATTGTTACAAATGTATATTAGATTGTACAAACGATAAAATACCATTTTATGAAAAATGTAATTTTACTAATGATAGTACTCAAATGAGTTATTATTTTAATTCATCTAATTTATGAGCAAAAAAACCATGTAAAATAACCTGTGTCTATTAAGTGTTTTGTTTTTTGTAGTGCCTTTTCTTCATCATTATGTAATTCCATTTCTTTATTGTATACAGATTTAGAACGCATTAATCTCCCTATAAAGCCAAATACCATGATTAATATTAATACAAGCACTAACGAAAATAGATGTTTGCTTTCTATGATTTTCATATTGCTAATAAATTGCAACATGTAGAGGAAGGCGACATAAACGAATGTATGAAATAAAATACTTTTTCCAACATCCATTGAAAATAGTTCTTTATATTCAGTTTTTGGGTCTGTTGTTTTGTAATAAGTATCAGTGAAGCACTTCATATATTATTTTATTAGATTTTGTTTTACATGGAAAAATAATTATTAATGTAACTTTAGTAATATCAGCTAAAATATTATGTACTATAAATTATATTATGGTCTTTTTATTGAATTTTAATTACAAACCACGCGGATTACAATCTGGTCGCAGAATTAAAAAGTTACAACAAGAGGCAGAAGAGAAAGCCAAAATGGAAGCAGAAGAGGAAGCTAGAAAAAAAGCCGAAGAAGAGGCCATAATAAAGGCCGAAGAAGAGGCCAAAAAAAAAGCCGAAGAAGAAGCAATCAGAAAGGCAGAAGAAAAAGCCAGAATAAAGGCTGAAGAAGACGCTAGAAAGTATTTGGAGGAACAACGTAAAAAGAAAGAAGAAGAAGAAAAAAGAAAAAAAGAACAAGAGGAAGAAGCCAGAAGAAAAGAAGCTGAACGTATTAAAAATGCAGAAGAAGAATAATTTTGGCAATAATCTTTTAATTAGTTTAGAAATTTGATAAATTAATTAAAATTGTTCACATTATATATATGAGGGTCTTGTCTAATATTCTCATGTTGGGTATTTGCAGTAGTTTTTTGCGACGTTCGTATGCATTTCAACATGTTCCTGTGCGACAAATTTCAAAAACAGCTGTTTCAATGCGTTCAAAAAAAAAGGGAAATTTTGATTCTTTTTATGATAACATGCCGAAAAGTCGTTCTAAACAAATGGTTCCCAAGTATGAACCCAGAACGGACAATCAAAAAAAATACCTAGAATACTTAAATCATGATAATACTCCTATAGTTTTAGGAGTAGGTCCAGCCGGTTGTGGAAAAACTATGTTTGCATGTTTGCAAGCCATTCAAGAATTAAAAGCTGGTAATGTGAATAAGATTATTTTAACTCGTCCTATTGTTCCAGTTGAGGAAGAAGAACTTGGTTTTTTACCTGGAAATTTGGTGAAAAAGATGGACCCATGGACTCGCCCCATTTTTGATATTTTTTCTGAATTTTATCAACAACATGATATTGAAAATATGATTCATTGTGGTATTTTGGAGATTTCACCATTGGCATATATGCGTGGTCGCACTTTTAAGCGTTCATTTATTATTGCTGACGAAATGCAAAATTCTACTCCTAATCAAATGCTTATGTTAACAACTCGTATTGGAGACAATTCCAAATTGGTTATAACTGGAGACTTGAAACAAAGTGACCGTACTTTAAATAATGGCTTGCTGGATATTATTGAAAAATTAAAAATATATAAAAACTCATCGAAAAAATCTAAAAAATCTGCCAATGTCGAATTAATCGAATTAGATAGTTCGGATATTCAACGTAGTCCTATTGTTTCTCAAATTTTGGAAATTTACAACTCCGACGGTAAATCCAACGAATATGACGAAGTGAATAATATTATTTCTTCTATTGACCATTATCTAAATGATAATAATATTAATAAACAAATTGTAGATACTAACCAGGACGCAGCAATGCTTCCTAAAAGTCAAATTCCAAAAAACAAAAAAAATAATAAGGAATGGGATTTATAAATTATGAATTATTCCTTTCTACTACTTTGAATTTTTTCTTTTTTTCTACTTTTGTTTCTGCGTCTTTTTTTTTATCGTTCTTTGTTTCTTTTATTGTTACATGTTTATGCACATACAAAATCGACGTAAACATCTTTAATGCGGTATTCCAAAAATATTGATATTTATTATAATCTTTTGGAATGGCCTTTTTAAATAGACTATATAATTTAAATATCTCATCTATATATTGCTTTTTATTTGTACACGATTTGTATATTGTTACTCTTTCTGGTAAACATTTTAACGTATATGGCTCATAACATTTTGGCTCATATACGTCACATACTACTTTGCTTAAAAAATTTTTCAAATGTTCTACTTTCCACTTTTTCATATCTTCTTTTATGTCTTTATACTTGTCTTCTAATATAATTAATCTTGTTTGGGGCATTAAATAACTTTTTATTTTTTGTTGTATATCGGACGGTAATCCTTTTACTTTTTTATAATCCAATCTATTTGTTCTTTTTGTATTTTCTTCAATTTGTTCAATTTGCATTAATTTTTTATCGCAATAACTTTGCAATTGTTCATTTAATTTGTCTCCGTATGTTCTTGTTAAATCAATCCATTTTTTTATGTCTTCTGTAGTATGATTCATATGCAATCCCAAATATGTATTGGGCACTAATTCTTTTAAATTTAAATACACTAGGTCATCAAAGGTTGTACGCCTATTCGTCCGGTAACCCGTATTGCTTTGTACATAAGGTCTATAAGTTATGAGATGGTCGGGCAAAGGGAATTTCGCAATTTCATTATATATTTCTTCTCGATTGTCCATATACTATTACTTTGAATATATGTTTATATAAATTTTCTTATGTATTAATGTTCCTTTAAGAAATTATTTAAACATTTTTCTTTTTTTCATTTATATGACTGATTTTTTAAATTCAGAAAATGTTACGTTGGAAAAGGAAATATTATGTCAAGACCCATTAGTGTATACCGTATCTAATTTTATTGACGAGAAAACCTGTGAACACTTTATTCAAAAAGCAAAACCATCCTTAGCAACGGCATTGGTTGCTCTTGATAAACAAGGTTCTACGAGTAAAGGACGCACAAATACTAATTGTTGGATTGCACATAATACTGACGATATAACATTCAAAGTAGCTAATCAAATTGCAGATTTAGTTGGTATGCCTCTCGAAAATGCAGAATCCTTTCAAGTAGTACATTATGACACACAACAAAGATATAATGGTCACTTTGATGCTTTTGTTAAAGATGATAATGATAAAAATAAACGTTTGTTAAAAAGAGGAGGTCAAAGAATGATTACTGCATTGGTATATTTAAATGATGTGGAAGAAGGCGGCCATACTAGTTTTGGAAAACTTAATATTCACGTAAATCCAGAAAAAAGAAAGTTGTTGGTATTTCATAATTGCTATGAAGGAACTACAAAACGACATGAAAACACTTTGCATGCTGGAACTCCTCCTACTAAAGGGGAAAAGTATGCCTTTAATTTATGGTTTAGAGAACAAAATTATAAAACTGTCTATGAATACAACGCAAAAGATTTTGAATAGTAAATCAAAATAACCTTATAAAATGTCTATTTTGATTTATTCTTTTTTATCACAATCTGATTTATTATTAAAAGCCTCTTTATAATTAGTAGGCTGCTTATGAAATGGACTACAAAATACTCTATTCAATTGTTTGTTATATAATACGTATTTCTTTTTTACATTTGGAACATGCAATTTGTATGTAATCTTTCTATTTTTTAAATATTTATTTGTTGTCAAACTTCTTATACTTGTGTGCAAATTTGACCATATGGACGCGCGATTTATAAGCAAATACATTATAATTATTTTTATAAACAAATAATTATATAGTTTTTCAAATATATTTTTTACGTTTTAATAATCTTTACAAAAAGATACTATTACATATCTTTCTCCTGATGTTATTGGCCTAACACCGTGCCAGTGGGTCATTTTACCAGGGTGAATAACTAGATGTCCTTTCGGGGGTTTTACAAGTACTTCATGTTGTGGAAAATATGTTCCTCCTCCTTCAAAATCTACTCCATCTTGAGATAAATTTAAAATAATAGAAAATGTTGACGAATCATGATGTAATCGTAAACTACTTTGAACACCTGGCTTATATCTTACAATAAATGTTTCATGATTAAAATTTTCTTTCTTAAATGTGCTTCCTTCGTAAACAGTATTGATTAACGGCAAAACAATGTTATTAATACAAGTTGAATATATTTGATGTAAATTTGGATTATATTCTTCCAACAAAACATCATTTGTTGGATAGTTTCCATGTCTATCTTTTGTCCAACCATCAAATCCTTTCAAGTCTTTTACTAATTCATCACAAAAGGCATCTGTAAAATAATGGAAACTGTACATTCCAAAAGATAATTTGTTTGTAATTAATTTCGCTTCATAACTCGTTGTTAACAAATGTGAAGATAAATACTTATTATCCCAACAATCTCCTGAGTAATTATAAATACGTATTTTATCTTCTTCTGATTCTTCTTTCTTTGTTTCTTTCATTGTTATTTTTATATTTTCTTCGATTTCTGGTTCTTCTGTTTGTGTCGTTTCATCTAACATAATTTTTAATGTTGTTTTCTTTTCTTCAAATTCCATATTTATACTATATTGTTTCTTTTTTTTAATAATGTTCTAACGTAATTACTTTATATATTTATAATAACGACGAATTAAAAAACAACGCATTTTCTTGGATGTATACTTATTTTCTGATAATAGTTTTCCATAAGATAAAGGCGGAAAGCACGTAAACACTGTGTTTTTAATTTTATCAATGTTATTTAAAGATAGTGATTTATGAACAGACAAATACATAATTATATTTTAATAATTAGGTATTTATTTTTCTTTATTTTATAATTCTGGGTAACTTCCTTGCATTAACATCCCACATTGTCCTTTTCCTTCATTATATTCCGCTCCTCTTCCTAATTTAATATATCCTTCATCACCCCACGTAGTTCCCCATGAGTTCTTTATCAAATAATAATCTTCACCATTACTACTTCCATAACCTACTACCAAGACACCATGGTCTAGTTTTGTACCGCATGTCTCAGTAAATACTCCTGATTTATATAACTGAAAATCTTTTTGGTCGGCCTGAATAGCTATGGATACAGGCTGCTGGGTTAAAGCTATCATCATCGCTTCGTCAGAATTTGCTGGTACATCTACATATTGTTTGATTTCACTATCTTCAAATACTTCGCACGTATTTTCACAAGTCTCACTACTTTTTGAATCACCAGATGTATATGGATACTCTGTTTCCAAACATAGACCTCCGTTCTTCTCTATCCATGTAAAAGCATTATCCATTAAACCACCATTACAACCATGGTCTTTGCCTCCATGTTGAAAATTATCACACGATACTAATTGCTGTTCTGAGAATGATTCTAACTTTCCATATTTGATATAATAAGCTCCTTCTAAAGCACCCGTTGTGGAAAACGACCAACATGAACCACACTGTCCTTGATTTTTTACAGGAGTTACGGCTCCTTTCTCTACCCAGTTTATGGTATCTGGCAATGATTCTAATTGTTCGTCTTCATCGAAACATTCGGTTAGACATTCTACTGCTTGAAGCTTATGTTCTTCGTCATAATTTTCTAGACACATAGTTAAGCACTTGATTTTTTGTATTTTGTTTTCAATCTCTTCGCGTTTGGTTGAAAGATTGTGAAAGGAATATCCTAAATACTTTGAAAATTCATCCTCATCCATACCCGAAAACTGATTATGTCCCAAAGTATATGTCTTGTTTTCTGCATTCACCGTTTCAATATATTTGTCATTTTCTACCCAATTGTTAAATACATGTTGATGCATTTCTTCGTTTTCTATTTTCATTTCAAATTTTTCAACCCACTCTGTAAAACGGGTTTTCAAATTTTGTGATTTTCCAAATGTAAGCATTGTTAATGTCATTACCAAAAAAATAATAGAATTCATTTTCTATTTATATTTACTATAGATCTTTTATTATATCCTTTTGCAAATATATTCATGTTTTGTAAATGGAATACATGATTCTTTTTTCTTAGTATTTGTATTTATTTCTTCTCGCAACTTTCTATTTTATTTTGTTTTTCATGAAGGTACATAAACATAACTCGTGTTTTAATATTATACAATAATGTTTTGTTCTTTGTTTTTACTACTCTTAGGTATTTACTCCACTTCTGGGTTCATTCCATTTCAGCAACAAAAATGCTTATCAAGACATAGTGTTCTTTGTACAGCCGCACGTATTTTACATGATGTTGGTAACAAAAATGATACAAGTTCTGAAAAACGGAAATATTCTATTTCTCAACCCCATTATGTTGTACGTCGCGTTTCTTTTCAGCCACCGAATGAACCTGAGAAAAACGATACCGACGGTCCTATTGATATTCGCAATATGACTCGCTATATTTTACCACGCAGTTATCCCATTTCCAGGTCTCATCACGAAAACTACTTACGTCGTCTTAATTCTCGCAACATTACTATTCAAGGACTACAGATTCTCAATGGAGAAGATTTTGATTTTAATGAAAGCGACATTCAAGACCTTAGTGATCATCCTTTTTTCAAACATTTAATGAATAATAGTGAACCGGGTTTCCGCATTACCGGTATTCAACGTATTGGTAATGTAGAAGATTTCCAGAGTTTCAATAATGGTTCTGGTGATGATGATGATGGAGGAAATGCAGGAGATCATGAAGACGATTTTGCAGAAAATATGCGTCGTAATATTTTTGGTGCCTTTAGTGCTGGTAGAGGCTCTAGAGGTAAACAAGGAAAAAAATCTGATAATTATGAAGTACTTACCGATTTTCATTTGAATTTTAGTGATGTTGGTGGATACGACAAAATTAAAAAAGAATTATATCAATGTGTGGACATTTTGTCTAATTACACCAAATATGCTCGCTTTAATGTCCGTATTCCTCGCGGCTTAGTTTTGGAAGGACCTCCGGGTAACGGTAAAACCCTTTTGGCTAAGGCCTTTGCCGGAGAAGCCGGTGTAGGCTTTATTCCTGTTTCCGGATCTGAATTTCAAGAAAAGTACGTAGGCGTAGGCTCTGCTCGCATTCGTGAATTGTTTGAATTAGCTAGTCAAAATACTCCATGCATTGTTTTTATTGACGAAATGGACGCAGTTGGTAGAAAACGCTCTGGCGATGGCGAATCCTCTACTAGCGAGCGCGATAGCACATTAAATGAATTGTTAGTTGCATTGGATGGTTTTAAAAACAATACTGGTATTTTTGTTATTGGTGCCACCAATCGTGTAGATTTATTAGACCCTGCCCTCATGCGTCCAGGACGTATTGATAAGCAAATCTTTATTAGTAATCCAGACGATGCCACGCGTGAAGCCATTTTGAATATTCATTTGCGCGGCAAACCTTATGACGAAAAAAATATCAAGGTAGATGGTTTAGTCGACATGACACAAGGTATGTCCGGTGCTCAAATAGAAAACCTTTTGAATGAGGGTATGCTACACGCTCTACGCGAAAATCGCGAAGTTATGAATATGACAGACGTAGATATTACCGTGAATAAAATGATGGCTGGATGGCAAGCAACTGACCATCAATTCACCTCAGATATTGTTGACCATATTGCTATTCACGAAATGGGACATGCCATTGTTGGTATTTTGTCACAACATCACTCTAAGATGACCAAAGTGGTTATTAACCTGTCTTCTCCTCGTACCCCTGGATATACCGTATTTGAAGCGTCTACTTCGAATATTCATACGCGTGAAGCTCTCTTTGAACACTTGGCCATTTTACTTGCAGGTCGTATTGCAGAAGAAGTTTGTTATGATGTATCGGTTACCACTGGCGCAATTAATGACTTCGAAGAAGCATTCAAATTGGCCGAACGTATGATTCTTTACTACGGCATGGGCAAAAGCGTTATTTATCCTAGTTCTAGCGAAAAGTATAAAGAAATGATTGATAATGAAGTTGCCGAATTGATTGATAGTGCCTATGCATATTCTGTTTATATTTTACAACAATGTAAAGAAGCATTAATTGAAGGTGCTGATACTCTGAAACGCGATAAACTATTGCCATGTAGCGATTTAGAAACTCTTCTTCAAAATAAATATCCCGATATTAAAAAATTAAAATAAAAGCAAATAAACATATTCTTGCCTTATATTTTAACACTATATGACCATACATCAAAGTTCTTGTAATAATTTTACAAATTTGAATTCGTTACGCATTGGTATTTTAGGTTCTACTAGAGGAACCTCCTTACAACCTATCATTGATGCAATTGAACAACAAAAATTAAATGCACAAATAGTGTCAGTAATTTCTAATAAAGCAGGTTCAGGAATTCTTGATAGAGCAAAAAAACATAATATTCAAACAAATTATGTTTCAGAGATTACTATCAGTGGAACAAGAAAAAAACGAAACGAATTTGACCATGAAGTATCCGCTCTCTTACAAACATACAATGTAGAACTTGTACTTATGATTGGATACATGCGTATTGTCTCCAATAATTTTTGCAAATTATGGAAAAACCGTTGCATGAATGTTCATCCTTCTTTATTGCCTGATTTTTCAAAAGGTATGGATCTAGATGTACATAGTGCTGTTATTAATTCTGGAAAAAAAGAAAGCGGCTGTACTGTACATTTTGTAACTGAAGACCTTGATGAAGGTCCTATTGTTTGTCAATTTACTTGTGAAGTTAAACCTAATGATACTCCTCATTGTCTCAAAGAACGTGTGCAACTCCTAGAAGGTAAAGCTTTTATATGGGCTATCAATAAATTTCAAAATGATTTGTTCCTTTCTACCTGAATTAAAAATAAATATAAAAGTAAATAAAAATTTTGTCCTTATTTATTTATATGATTCGTAATTGGTTGTCGATTTTTCAACGGGAAAATTTTAAAAAAACTTTAGGACGATGGTGCACCGAACCTAATAATAAAAAAATCGTAAATAGAATCGACTGGGCGAACGAAGACCACTGCGGTGCTTGTGGAGATTCTTTTAAAAACATAACGCATCGCAAAAGTGATATTTATGATACTGAAAAATTGAGTAATCAAGAAATACCGAAATAATATATATAATTCTTCTTTAGATTATATATATTATGATACCACCTTCCTCCGGTTTGCGAAGAATCGTTTCAAGTCGAGCTCTTATGTCGTCTTTTACTGACACTGCCTCGAACGAACTAATTTATGATACTGTTATTTTTCCACAAATTAATCATGACTTTATTTCTCAACACCCAGAGGTTAGTTTCTTCTATATTTGTCTCGCAGTTTCCATTGTTGTTATGCAGGATAACATTAAAAAAAAACGTATATTGCATAAATGGAGGAATGTAGAATCTTATCAAATATCAAAAAAACAATTAAAAGCGTTACTTATATTTTTCTTTACTTTCTTTATTCGGAATATCCAAAGCGTTAGTTAGGACTCACTCTTTGGTTTGGTTACCTTGATTTTCTTTTTTTTTGGTTTATTTACAGGTGTCTCCGGCGACTTAGTAGAAAACATTGTCGGTTCTTTCTCATCAAGTGCAGGAACATTGATGTTTATTTCTATCGTTTCCTCATCAACGCTATCCTGGTCTTCTTTTTCTTCACTATTTTCATCATCCGTACCGGTTGACTTAGTTTCTGTTTCCTTCATTGCTGCCAATCTGGCTGCATCCAACTCACGCATGTTTAATTGCAGAATTTCTCTTAGTTTTTCAAGATACACAATACCATCCATGAGTTCTTCTTGTACACGATGTATCCATTCAAATGCAGATATGTTCGGTGTATCCAAAATCTTTACATAATTCTTCATACGCGGATTTTCTTTTTCTTCCTCAAGACATGCCTTGAGTGAACTTTTTTGGTCTAAATTCATTTTATCTATATTTACTATCAAAATGTATTTATATATATTTTGATAAATTATTAAATTATTAAGTCAATTTTGCTTTACAAATACTTTTCCATTAATAATTGTTGTGCAGCTCTTTTGCTTTCCATCGATTCTTTTGGGTCCATCATTATTTCGTTTAACTTGTCACTATCTAAACTGCTATATGTATTCTTCAAAACTTGTTGCGTGTTTTCACTTCTATCAAAATCGTCTCCTCCTTTCATTAGCATTTCTTTTGCTACTTCCATTACCAACTTCTTCATTTTTGGATTTTTCATTACTTCCTCTTTTACTTTATTTATTACGATTTTTCGTAATTTTTCATTTTTGACTATTCTTTGTATTGCTTCTTCCTTGTTTTTACTTAATAATATGTCTTTTAATTTTTCATCCTCCATAAATGCCTTTATTTTTTTCTCGTCTATTTTGGTTAATGCTTTTAATGTGTCCTCGTTTATTGGTATATTTTTACTCATAATTTCTGCACTTTTTTCCTTCACTTTTTCCTCCAATTTTTTCTTAAATTCCTGTCCCATAGGCGAGTTCACTACTTGACCAACAGTGAATCCTCCTTTTGTTTTTTGGGTTTTGTTATATTTCTTGTTTCTTATTTTACGACAAAACGTCTTTTTCTTTCCTTTTGTCATTTTGCAGCCCTTTATTTTTTTGCATTTCTTTTCTTTTTTACTTTTGCACAATGACTTTTTACTATTTGTCTTATATTCCTTTCTTAATGTTTTACTCATTATATATTAATGAAACATAAAAATATTATATACGCCTAAGTTTTCTTTCTAATTTTTTATTTGAACATGGATTTATTTTTATATTAAGAGAACATATATAAAGTTCTTTCTTTTATTAATATAAAATGGAAAAAACTGCGAATGAGAAACCTACTGATAACGGTCCTACTGATGAACAACCAAAAGAGCAAGCATTGTCATTAATTTCTATTATTATGGCCGCAGGTCTTGGAAAACGCATGAGTTCCGATAAAGCTAAAGTACTACATGAAGTTGCCGGAAAACCTATGTTGTATCACGTTATTCGAAATGCTATTGCTATTGGTTCTGAGAAAATATTGATTGTTGTCGGTAAATATAAACAAGACATTATTTCTGCAATGGGACCACTATTCCCGCCAAATATACTTACTAAATTTGTCTATATCACTCAATATGATGCCATGCTAGACGGCGAAGTATGCTCTCTGGGAACAGGTGACGCAATTCGTTGCTGCCTTCCTTATTTTACACCTCTCAAATGTATTAATACGACTAAAGTGATAATTTTATCTGGAGATGTACCGTTTGTTCATCCTCGACAATTATTGACTTTCTCAAAAGCAGAAAATGCAATTATGGTTTCTACATTGAAAGACCCAACTGGATACGGACGCGTATTAATGAACATAGATAAGCATTTAGTGAAAATAATTGAACAAACGCAGTGTAATAAAGAGCAATTATTATGCAATCTAGTCAATGCTGGTATTTATAATCTAACTGTAGAGTTACTGGAAGAAAGTATTCCCAATATTGAATTAAATCAAGAAAAGAAAGAGTTCTTTTTAACTGACTTTTACTTGCACACTAACAAACCTATTCAATGTTTCTTCTTACCTCAGGTTCCCAAAAATGTAAATACCCCGGCTGAATTAAAACAAATCAATCAAGTCAAAATGAATCTGTTTTAAGAAGTTATTTCATGTTCTTCTTTTCGAGAACATGAAAATATTTTAAAAAAATATAAAATTGAAATACTTTTGATTTCCTTTTTCTTTGTAATTACTTCCCTCTTGATTTTACTATGAACGACCTCCTTTTCGCCGTTGCTTTCCTTTTCGCTAGTCTGGTACAAAGTACCACACTGAATCCACTGCGATATAATACTCAATATTGTATTTCTAGACCACATTATTTGAATTTCTTTGGACCCATGCATCAAAGATGGCCCGAGTCTACTTCTAATAAGGCAACAAATACTCTTTCAAAAGAAGACCCGGTAAATATTCCTTACGATGTTCCTAGCGAAACATTTAAAAAGGTCTTCTCTCATAATCTTCCTTCCAAGAAGTTCCGTTAACTTATTGTACATTCAAAATCTTGACTTGATTTTGGTTTCACATAATGACCATTTTCGTCATACCATATCTTTGCTGCCCCTAGTTCAACTATTTTACCACAATAATTATACACAGGACAATCTTTTCCTCTAATTAAGATATCTTGCTCTCTTGCATTTATAATTTCATCCATTTGCTGATCTGTAGGTATTTTCTTGTTTTCCATCTTTAATATAATTCTTTTAGAATATTTTTTGCTAAATTGCACCACTGATATTTGTCATATTTTCACTAATAAAATAACTATGTCGTGTAAAAAAGTAAAACAAATAAACCACTAGAACAATAAGGAAAATATACAAGTAATAATTTATCTTTTTGAACTATTTTGTTTTTGCATTAAGATAGAATACATATATGTACATATTATTCAACTATCTCCTTCCATAAACAAACGCTACGATTAAAAATATTAGTGTGCATCCAGCAATGATTATATCTATCATGTTATGTTGTTATAGTTTATATATATACATATTTTCTATTTTTGACTTTTCCTTGATTTTTCTAAGTTTTCATATTCCATTTCTTCTATGTGCCACATTAAATAGTTTAAGGTTCTCAATGCTGAGAACCCTTCGTCTATTAACCTCTCCACATTGTTTTCATCATGGACCTCTTTTCCCATGTCATATTGAAATCTTACATTCACTGCTAAAAAAGGTCCCAATTCGTTATTGTTATATAACCTGCGAAATCTTCTTTTTGTTAATATCTTTTCCTGACACAACCAATTCTTGTTATCTCTTCTAGTTAAAGAACCATAACGATAGCCTAGCTTATGAACTTTTTTTAATGATTCTTTGTATAAATTTTTTATTATGATTCTTGAATTTATATTCATCGTTCGAGAACTTTTTATAATTGCTTTCTTGTTTTAAATTTTATGTTGTTTCCTATTAATTGTTTTTATTAAAAGCATATAATCTTTATTTGTTAAC
>CEQL01028653.1_pt1 | contig 15070 bp, 15 predicted proteins | sample 356281 | NCBI WGS metagenome assembly CEQL01 (sample SAMEA2621203, study PRJEB7988) | marine metagenome | biome: marine biome (ENVO:00000447); feature: surface water layer (ENVO:00002042); material: "saline water (ENVO:00002010), including plankton (ENVO:xxxxxxxx)" | depth 5 m
AAAGAACTAAAGTCAACGATATCATCAGTTTCAAGAGTAATTTTAAACTCTTCCTCTAAACCTGACATTAAAGTCATGTGGCCAATCGAGTCCCACTCAGGTATTTCATTGTACTCTAAAGTATCTTTAAAGCTGTTTTCATCAATTGAAAGCGATTTTATAAAAGTTTTTTTGTATCTTTCAAGACTCATACTTTTTTATAAACCTCCAAAATTTTTTTTGTTATACTATCAACATCAAGTTTATGTCTACTTAATAGATACTTATAATCTCCGCCTTTGGTATACTCGTCCTGTACTCCTAATGATAATAATTTTGGTGAATTAGAAAAAGTACTAAGATTTTCAGAAATAGAGCTTCCTAAACCTCCAATTACGTTATGCTCCTCAATTGAAACTAAAAGTTTTGAAGATAAAGAATTTTCTATAGCTTTTTTATCAACAGGTTTAATTGTGTGCATATTTATCACTCTTGCATTAATTTTTTCTTCTTTTAATTTTTTACTTGCTTCAATAGAATTAAAAACCATTGTGCCAGAACAAAAGATTGTAATATCGTTACCATTTATTAATTCAATAGATTTACCAATTTCTAAATCATAATCTTTATTGTAAACCATTGGGTTATTTGTTCCTCCTGTAAGCCTAATATAAACAGAATTTTTTTTTGATTTTAGTACAGCTTGTAATACTTTGACGACTTCTAAGGAGTCAGCTGGTGAGACTATAGTTAAATTTGGAATAGACCTAAGCACGCCAACATCCTCAACACAACAATGTGTATAACCTAGATTTCCTAAAACTAAACCACTTGCAATTCCGATCATAATAATCTTGTGTTTCATATAGCCAAGATTAACTTTTATTTGCTCACAACATCTCATTACTTGAAATGGAGCAAATGTGGTTGTAATTACATTAAAATTTTCTGAGGAAAAACCTGCTGCAATTCCGATAAGATTTTGCTCTGCAATTCCAACATCAAAATACTTTTCTGGATAGTTTTTTTTAAATCTATCGAGTCCCGCAGAAGTGGAAACATCTGAGGTTAAGACAACTAGATCCTCATAATTTTGAGACAATTCATTAATGGCCAAACCTAGAGTTGCCCTAGGTCCGATTGAAGACCACAATTTAATATTTCTTTCGTTAATCAGCATAATAATTAACTTTCAATTTCAATCATTGCATCTTCAAATATTTTTTTAGTTATAACTGCATGATGCCAATTGTTATTATTTTCAAAAATAGATATGCCCTTACCCTTAATAGTTTTGGCTATAATCGCATTTGGTAAATCTGATGATTTTTTTTCAAATGATTGGTTTATTTGATTAAAATCGTGTCCATCAATTGTGATTGTATTCCAATTGAAGCTTTTCCATTTGTTTGCTAAATCTCCTAATGACATAATTTGATCGTTGCTTCCAGTTTGTTGAAAATTATTATTATCAATAAAAACTGTTATGTTGTTTAACTTAAAATGACTCGCTGACATCGCAGCTTCCCAAACCGAACCTTCATTACACTCACCATCTCCAAGGACAACGTAAACATGATTATCTAATTTTTTCTTTTTTAATGATAAAGCAACTCCTATTCCTAGGGAAAGACCCATTCCAAGTGAACCAGTGGAGAATTCGATACCCTTTTTCATATTTCTAACTGGATGACCAAGTAAATCGCTACCGTTTTTTTCGAATGTTAATAAATCATTTTTATCCAAAAGCTTATTTTCAAATAGAGATGCATAATATGCTAAACAGGCGTGACCTTTGCTAAGTATAAATCTATCTCTATTATTGAAAAGAGGATCTTTTTCCTTGAACCTCATTTTTGTCACAAACAGAACACTCATAATATCGGCTATAGATAAGGCTCCTCCAATATGTGCACTGCTTGCACCTGCGGTGAAAGCCATATTTAAAATATTTTTTCTTATATTTTTTGCAAAATATTTAATATCTACATTCTCATTTTTGGTATTTTTCATCCTACATACCTCCGTCAACTCGAATAGTTTGACCTGTTATATATGAAGACAAATCTGATGCTAAAAATAAAGCAACATTCGCAATTTCATTTGGATTAGCTACTCTATTTAATGATATTCTTTTTAATGTATCATTTAAAAATTGATCAGGAGTGCTCCGTTTCATCATGTCAGTCTCTGTAAGCCCTGGTGCTATTGAATTAACTCTCACATTAAATCTTCCTAGTTCCCTTGAAATAACTTTCGATAGCACTTCAATAGAAGATTTACTAGATGCATAAGCAGACCTACCAATATTAGCTTCATGCGCTGCAGACGAAGAAATATTAATGATACTGCCACTTTTTTTTTTGGTCATTAACTTTGAAATTCTTTGAGTAAAATCTATGTAAGAGAAAAAGTTTACGTCGAATATTTCTTTGAAGTTTTCAATTTTTGTCATTTGGAATAAAGAAGTATGTATTATGCCAGCATTATTCACTAAAATGTCTATATTTTCTTGGCTATCAGATATTTCCCGAAAAGCACTTTTTAATTCATCATTATTTTTAAGATCAAAAAATACTGGATAAACTTTAACACCAAATTTTTTAGATAAATTTTTACAATTATCAATTATTTGATCACTTTTTTTTCTGTAACAAGCAAATACATTAGCTCCATTTTGCGCAAAGGTTTCCAAAATGTGCAAACCTATGCCCCTGTTACAACCTGTTATAATTGAAGTTTTGTGCTTCAGTAGCATCTAAAATTTAGTCTTCCTCTAAAACTATCAATCATTTACTGAAAGTTTATTTATATAATCACCTTCAGTAATGTCATTTTTTTCAAATATTTCCTCTGGTATTGCGGGTTTAAAAATCGATTGACCACTTTTTGTCATAAATTTACTTATAAAACTAGTATCCTCTCCAGCTAAACAAAGGTCACTGTGTTCTCTAAAATATTTTATACTAAAACCACGATCAATAATTTCTTTTAAAGGTTTTTCAAAAATATTACCTATCTTAATATGGACATATGGACAAACTAGGACATCACCAATTGGTGTAACGTAAATTCTATTTACTGTTGTGCAGCCTAATATTTTTTCATGATTTCTATCAAACGGATTCCAAACATTTCTGACTAAATTTTTATAATCTTTTCTGATTTTTCTTAAATATTCTCTATCTTTGTCATCACATATAATATCCTCAGCTTTTTGCCACATACCAGCCGGTACCGCAACATTAAGTAATGTTTTATAATTTTGATCTTTTGAATAATCTAATAATTGTTTAAGATGATCTGTATGAGCATTATAATGTCCAACTGTTATATTCAAATAAGGATCCATTCCAGCTTTTTGTACATGCTTTAAGCCTTCCATCGCTCTTCTCCATGAGTCTTTTCTACCTCTAATTTCATCATGAATTTTTTCATCCATGCTATCAATACTAACTGAGACTCTACTTACTTTTGCCTCAGCTAATCTATTAGCCATTTGCTGATCGAGATAATAACCATTAGTTGTAAGATACATATAGAATCTTTCTGGCTGTATGGCTTCTAGAACTTTAAATAGTTTTTTGGGCTGTAATAATAATTCTCCACCCTGAAGATCAAATTCAAAATATCCTAACTCATCTGCTTCGTCAGCTAATCTAGCTATAGCATCATAATCTAAATATTCTTTGACATGATCTCCTTTTGGAGAATTAGTAAAACAATATTTACATCTCAAATTACATGCATTATTGAAATTTAAATCTATTCCTCTTGTCTTAGTTCCAACTTTACCATTATTTTTTTGAACATAGTCATAAAAAGCTCTTAGTTTTTTAACTAATTTTGGTTTGTTTAATAATGATGACGCGATTGGCATTATTTATACTTTATATTTTTTTAATTCACTTGGTAGAATAAGATTGAAATCTGCTTTACAAGCAATTTCATTATTGATTAATCCTAGTCCATCACAAATTGCAATACCCCTTTTAAAGCTTTTTATATTAGTTTCAATATCTAATCTCATACCTGGTATAATCTTTTTTGAGAATTTTAAATTATTAGCAGAAGTCAAATACATTACTTTGCCTTTGTTGTCTGGCATCGTGAGAATTGCTAGTGCTGACATCTGAACTAATGCTTCAACTTGCAACATCCCAGGCATATTTGGATCATTTTCCCAATGAACTTTAAAAAACCATTCGTCATCTTCAAGTTGTTTAAATCCTTTTGCACTTTTTCCAGGAATAATTTCAGGTGCTTCATCAATCATAAGATATGGAGGTTTATTTTGCTGATATTCTAAAATTTGTTTTTTATTTAAACTAATAATATTTGTCATTTTACATCAATCACTTTTGTTAAAATATTGATAATATCATATCCATCCCAATTTAAACTTATATCAAGAGCTTGGCCAGTAGGAACTATTCTATCAATCCCATTAAAATTTTTTTTTTTAATTACTTGATCAAAATCATCTTTATTAAACCCAAAATATGTTAGTGTTTGAGTAAATAAATTAGTAAACTTTGATAATTCATCTAACTTTTTTATATTTATTTCATAAAAATATCCCCACCTTGAAATCAATTCAGATGGATCAATTTTTTTCTTATTCAATTCTACGCAATAAATTAAACTTCCAAATTTTGAGAATTTTTTAATGTTTTTCTTTAATAAAAAGTCAGACATTAACCTGTCTTCCTTATAAAATATTGAGGCATAATCTAAGTTGTATCTTTTTTTTGCAATCTGATAAAAAGTTGTCCAAAATTTTTTTTTGGCATCATCATTTTTTTTCCCCAACCAAAAAACTACATGGGGAGATGAACAAGCATTTTGATCAACTAAAAAAGTATCATTAAAAAATTTCAGAGATAATACTTTAGTTTGTTTTTTATCAAGTTTCATTATTTCATCTGAGTTAAAAACACAAAAAGAATTACGATCAGCAAAAGATAAATCTCTAGATATCTCTTTCACGGGGTATGCTCGAATTTTATTTATTGTGTTATTCCCGCCCCAAATTAATCTTCCATCGCAGATTAAAGACATCTCTTTTGTAAATTCTTCATTTTCAGTATATCTAACTATTTTGATAAAATTTTTTAAAGATTTAAATTTTTTTAATGTAAGAGTAATTGCTCTACAAATTATATTAATTTGTGGAAACTCTTTAGTAGGAACTTTTATTACGTTTTTGTTGCCAGATAATAGACCAAATATTAATGAATAGGCAAAATTAGTTGGTATATTTGATGGTGTAATATGGAATAATAGTCCAATCCCTTTTTTATTTTTGAGTGTAAATGATTTATTTTTTAAATTTATTATATTTTTTTTTCTACAATAAAATGCAAAAGCCATTACGTCACTATACTCTAAAGATTTTTTTGAATTTATGAGATTTTTAGACAATTGATCCAAAAAATTACAAATTTCGTCACTAAATGGCTGATAGGATTCTTTAACAAAGTTTTTATTTCCAACTATGAAATTTATATTATTTAAATTTTCCATTAAATATTAGCACATCCTCTGATTTCAGAATTTTTAGATCTACCATAAATAATAAATTTTTTTCCATTATTACAAAATTTGCATTTAATATCATTTCGAAGTTCAGCAATATCCTCGGTCAATAAACTATTTCCAGGATAACTAGTTGGCAATAATGAAATTACTTGTAAGAAGCCTTTTTTTTTGTTTTTGGTGATAATTTCCAAATTTGAGTCTCTTATGAAAATATCTGAATAAATCGAAGATTGAAAACAAGAACACTTTGGACATTCAACAAATATTGAACCAGTTTGTTCAATTAAGCCATAATAATTGTAGACTTTAGTAATATTATAAAAAAACTTTAAGCTTTTTTTAAAATTTTTATTGCTGATGGATTTATCTAATAACTTTTTCCATCCACCACCATGAATTATTATCCCATTTTTGAAATTTTTATCGGTTATAAAATTTAAGTTTTTTTCTATGAGATATTTATATATTAGGCTTGTAAAACCAAAAATTATAAATTTTTCATCTTTATATTTTTCAAAAAAAATTTTTACTTTTTTTTTATCAACTTCATTATTTTCATTAAGTAAATAAGTTATATTTTTTCCAAAAATAGAGAATCCATTTATTGCTGCAATTCTGGCGTTGTAAGATGATCTACTAGTACCTTTAGGATCTTGATCTATAATCAACATCGGTAATCTTTTTTTTCCTAAAATATACTCCATAATCTTTGTTAAAACCCAAGTTTGATTCTTTGAATTAAAGGAGTCTAGAAAAATTTTTGATGGTGCTGAACCTGAAGTACCAGATGATTTTAATACTTTAATTACGCTAGAAGGTTTTACACTATAAAGATCAAATTTTTTAAAAAGTGAAACTGGTAGAGCTGGGATATTAGAAAGTTTAGTGTTATTTATCTTATAATTTATATTATCAAGTATTTTTTTATAACTTTTACAATTTTTATAATGAAGCTTAATGAGTTTTATTAAAAATTTTTGAAAAAAGTTTTTTTTAATTTTATTTGAATAAAACATTATATCATTTCTTTTTTCAAAATTTGCTAATTTGTTCATATTTTTTATTTTTTAAAATTTGTTATTTTTTTTTCATTAATATTATTTAAAACTTCGATAAAATTTCTGTTTATCTTAAATTTATCAAATATTTGATCTTTTATTTTTTTATGATCACTATTATTTTTACTAACTACAGATATTTTGTCATCATTAATTATTATTTTAGTGTCTAATTTTCTTTTTTTTAAAAATTTTTCAATATCGTCTAAATTTATTCTTAATCCAAATAATTTTGAAATTCTTTTTTTTCGACCTGTAAGATAATAAAAATTATTCATATCTTTATATCCTAAATCACCAGTTTTAATTTTTCCTCTGTTAATGTCTCCTTTTTTTAAGTCATTTAAATTTTTTGCATAACCGAGTGATACATTTTCTCCATAAAAAACTAATTCATCTCTATAAATTTCAAACTTTGTATTCTTTAGAGTTTTTCCAATACTTCCAATTTTTTTTGGATGTTTAGTTAAGTCAAAATATGACATTCTTGGACTTGCCTCTGTTTGACCATACATTACAAAGAATTTTATATTTTTTTTTTTACAGGTTTTTAGGAGATATTCTAAAGTTTCTTTTTTTGTTTTACCGCCGGCCACAGTCAAATATTTTAATGATTTTGGAATAAAATTTTCAAACTTTATTTTTTTTAGGTATTCATAAGCTGCAGGGACTGTCCCAAATGAACAAATACTATAATTTTTAATTTTAAGCCAAAAGTTTTTGCTAAATACTGGATCATTATTTATTACAATAGTTGAACCACTTTCTAAATGCGTATTTAAAATCGATAATCCAAAAGAGTAAGCCATAGGTAAGGTTGTTATGGTAATGTCTTTTTTTTTTATATTTAAATAATCTATAATTTGATGTGAATTTTTAAAAAGATTTTTATTTGATAGTCTTACAAATTTTGGGTTAGAGGTTGTTCCAGAGGTAGTTATTATTATAGAATTTTTTATATTAATTTTTTTTATTTTTGTATCTATCTTACACAAACAATAATTTGAGGAAAAAAATTTTTTATAATTTTTTTTTAAATTTATAAATTTTTTTGGATAAAAAATGTAATTCGGCTTAAATTTTTTAATTGTTTCTAGAAAAAATTTTCTATCACAATTCACATCTAAAATAATTAAGTAATATCCATTTATTATACAAGTAGTATAAAATGCGATTGACTCAATGTCATTTTTACTGACTAAAACTATTAATGATTTTTTTTCAATTATTCTTAAAATTTTTTTTGAGTATTTAATTAAATACTCATATGTATATTTCTGATTATCTTGAATGAGAGCATAATTTTTTTTATAAGAAAAAAAATTTTTAAAGAGACTCATTTTTTAAATATTGGATAGATTAATTTATTTTTTGATAGTAAATTGTTAACCATAATCCAGTAAGTTTTATGAACATCTATAACTTGGCAGTTAAGAGTGAAGACTTTTTTTGATATTAATGATCTTGTTTTTTTTAAAATCAAATCAAATTTTTTATCTATTTTTGTACCCTTTACTCCTGTATTTAGTCTCCTAGCGTACATATATGTTGTATTTTTTTTCTTTTGAGAATTTCTATAGATGTATCCACTAAATTTCTTTTTAAATCTATAATTTACTCCAATTTTTTGTTCAGCTAAATGAACAAATGTAAAACTATCTTTATAATCAATATCTAAAAAAATATTTTTTCCCTTTTTTTTTATCAAATATCCAAAAGGTGAATTCAAACTAAAGCTATCCTGATGTTTTAAAGAACATAAATACTTTTGATCTTTGCCTGCAACAAAAAAAGAGTAAATGGGATTTTGAGTTCGTTTAAATTTTTCATTATTAATAATATGATTGGACAAGCTTCCAGTTATTGACTTTGTTTTTTCAACAATAAAAGTTTTTTTTTTAATAAAATCCCAACTATATGCAGGAATTACTAAAGTCCCACCACTACCTAAACGGTTTAAAATAGCATTTACAAGTTTAGTTAAATTAAAAATTTTTTTTTTCTTTTTGGCTAGAATCATTATTCTCAAAAAATTTGAATTTATCAAAATTTTATCGTTTTTTTTGATACCAATTTTCTCGACAAATTTTTTATAATTTATTATTTCTTTCACATTAATGATTTTGATTATTAATTATTGGCCACACTAGTAAATTTTCTATTCTTATTTTTGAAATATTCTCTTCTTAATTGATTTGCACTTCCCCCGGAGTCTATTTTTTGATTTCTATCAAATTTTCTGACTGCTAATAAATATTTTTCATTATCATTTAATTTCTCAATAAATTTAGTTCCTAAAAATTTTTTATAATTGAGCAACTGATCATATTTTCGATTTTTTATATTCATCATAATTACTCTCCGGGATTTTCCATTAAAATTTTTTGCGCCGGCATGCCATAAATTCAAATTTGCAATTACTATGGTACCTGCCTTAACTTTAACTCTTATTTCTTTTGGGTGTTTTTTATTTATATTTATATGATCATCTGGCCAACCTAAATGTTTATGAGTTTTAGGAATAAGTCTCATTGCACCATTTTTGATATTAGTGTCATCTAAATAAATAAATGCGACTATGCCTGCAAAACGATCTTTTTTATTATACCTAGGAAATCCATCAAAATGGATACTTTGTTCACCTGATCCCGCAACTGGATTTCTTAAATTCAAACCACAAACTTTAATTTCATCTTTTATAACATGGTAAGCGCTCATTAATATTTCTGGTATTGTGATTAAACCCAAAAATGATTTATCTTTTTTAATAAGTCCTCCAAGTCTTTGAGCCCCACTTTCAAATTTTTTTCCTTTTTTATAAAATTTCTCTTTACCTTCCCAGCCTCCCTTATCTCCCTCTTTCTTTATCAAGTCGCTAGATTTTTTTTTCAGAATTTTTAAATTTTTTTTCATATATTTAGAATTTTTCACCACAATATAACCATCTTCATCTAACTTTTTTTTCCATCCATTATTATGGAAATTAGAATAGATTAAAATTGATTCAATAATCGTATGAGTTTTATTTTCCATTTTTAAGACTCCTAATTTGAATTATAAATATTGTTTAAACCTGGTTTACAATCATTTTTTTTGATAAAATTTTTAACAGCAATAAGGTCTGATAAATCATCAATTGTATATGTTTTTTTTGTATTCAGTTTTTTATAGACACCAAAGGATTTAAATTTTTTTATTCTTACATTAAATAATTTGTTAAAAAAAAACCATGTTGGTGATTGATAGTTTTCAAAATCAAATTTTTTTTCATTTAAAAATAATTTATCCGATGAAAAAATTTCGAGCGATATACCTTTTGGAAAATCACTTTTGATTCTCCAATTTTTTGAATGAGCCATAGCTCTAGTTGTAAGATAATCAGCGTGGGATTTTTTAAAATAATCTATAAAATTATCTATTAAATAAGGATCTACTAGAGGATTGTCAGCTGTTAGTCGTAAAATATTCAATTTTCTGAATTTTTTAAAATAAAGATATCTACTAAAGACATTTGAGTCAGATCCCGATATAATTTGAATCTTATATTTTTTTTTAACATGTCTAATCAAAACTTGATTATTCTTACTTTGGGAAGTGAGCAAGTATAAATTTTTTTTATTTATATACTTTGATTTAAGGGCATTCATTATAACAAAATCGATTAATCTAGAATCTTTATTTAAAAATTTCATTGATTTGCCAGGTAGTCTCGTTGAGCCCATCCTTGCTTCAATTGTACATTTTAAATTTTTCATTTTTTAAAATGAGTTTTTTTAACTAGTTGATTTTTTTTTACGTTCACAATTAATCTAAGTCCAAAAAATTTTTTGTAATCCTCTATTTTTATTCCTTCTTTTAAATAAGGTCTTAATAATTTAAGATTAATGTTATTAATTTTTTGATCTTTTTTTAAATCTTTAGAGTAGTAAACACTTCTTCTTAAAGTTTTTTTATAATAATTTTCACACGCATAAGCACCCGTTCTATGTTTTCCAATAATTTCATAATTATTTTTGACATTTAAAACCAATTGTTTTAATTTTTTTTTATCAACTGAAAGTTTATAATCACCTGCTAATTTTGTTATTCTTGGCATAAAATGTTTTTCAATAATAGTAGCTCCAAAATAAACAGAATCTGAAGCAACTTTAATTCCTATTGTATGATCTGAATAACCAACTTCTAATTTAAACTTACTTTTTAAGTTTTGGATATTGATTAGGTTTGAATCTTTAAATTTTGTTGGATAACAAGAGATGCAATGAAGTAGAATAACATTTTTTTGGGGGAAAAATGAAATTGCCTTTGTAATTTCTTTGATACTTGACATACCTGTCGAAATTACAACTTTTTTTTTGGTTCTAGCAATTTCTCTCAATAGTTCAAAATTATTAATGTCTCCGGATGCCACTTTAAAAAATTTAACGTACTTATTAATCTGCTTTACATATTGTGGATCGAAAGGTGTCACACAAAAATCAATTTTATTTTTTTTTGAAATTTTTGATAATTTTTTTACCAGATTTAATGATATTTTTACTTTTCTAAACCTTTCATATTGATAGGTTAAGTTCTTATCTTTAACATGTTTATAAATTTTCATTTTTTTATTGACTAAATTATTTTCATCAAAAAGTTGAAATTTAACACAATCTGCACCAGCATTCTTTGCTTGTTTGATTGATGAAATACAAAGATTAGTGTTACCCAAATGATTGCTGCCTACTTCCGCAATAACGTAAGGTCTTTTTTTAAACATCAGATCTAATTAAGATTTCCATTTTATTTTTGGCTCAAGTGAATCAACGTTAATTCTATTTATATTTTTTTTTACTATTTTGAAAATTTTTTTTATTTGCTCATTGTCAAATAATACTGGTTTGAGCCCCAATGAAATTAAAGATGTATTTTTTGGATTATAATAATGGCTCTCTTCCTCAATTCTTGGATTTCTTACATGTTTAATATTAGCTTTTATTTTATTTTCATCAGCAAATAATTTAATTTTATTTGCCATTTCATTTAATGAACTAAATTCTGTGAATTGATTAAAAACTCTAAATTCTCCATTTTTAGGTTCATTATTTGCAGCTATCTTCACACAATTAATTGTATCTATTAAGTTTAAAAATGCTCTTTTTTGGGTTCCTTTACCATATACGCTCATATCGATATTAGATGCAATCTGGCTAATAAACCTATTAATTACTGTTCCGAAAATTGAGTCGTAATGAAATGAAGTAGCTAAATTTTCATAATCAAGATCTATTTCCTTAGTTGATATACCATAGACAAATCCTTGATTTAAATCTGTACACCTTAATCCCCATATCCTGCATGCAAATTCAATATTTGCGCTATCATGAACCTTTGATAAGTGGTAAAAACTACCAGGTTTTTTTGGATATAAAACTTTATCTTTTCTTCCATTATGTTCAATATTTAACCAGCCCTCCTCAATATCTATGTTGGGGGTACCATATTCTCCCATCGTACCTAGTTTAATTAAATGTGCGTCTGGACATAATTTCTTCATTGCAAAAAGTAAATTTAAATTTCCTATTACGTTATTATATTGCGTAAAAACTGCTTTTTCTCTTGAGGCCATTGAGTAAGGGGCAGAAGGTTGTTCCGCATAATGAATTATTACATCAGGGGTAAATTCTTCTAATATCTCACAAAGAACTTTATAATTAAGTAAATCAGAAACGTAATGTTTTATCTTGTTTTTTTGGTTTAAATTCCAAGCTTTAACTCTCTCATTAAAAGGTTTTATAATATTTAAAGGCTCAACTCCATACTCAGATTCAATCTTTCTTTTTGAAAGATTGTCAATTGCATAAACATCATGACCCTCGTTTGCAAAATGCATTGTTGTTGGCCATCCTAAATAACCATCTCCACCCAAAATTAAAACTTTCATGTTAATTGAATTATCCCAATTTTTTGCGCGTATCCTTATACCAATTAAAAGTGGTTTTCAATTTATTAATAAAATTTTTGTCTGCTTTTATAATTGGTTTTTGATAAACCTTATCATCATAGCCTTCTGGGGTAGGTACAAAATCTAATCTATTTTTCTTATTTGAAATTTTATCAAGCAAATTTTTAATATCTATTATTCTTAGATATTTTTTTGTATTAATTTGAATTACCTTTTTTTTGTTATGTTTTAAATTATCATACAATATTCGACAAACATCATAAGAATAAATAAAGTCTCTTTCCTGTAAACCATCTTTATGAATTTCAACCGATTTATTACTTAAAATTTTTTTTATAAAACTATGAACAACACTAGATTTATGAGCAGAATAAGGCCCAAAAACATTTGATATTTTACAAATTGCAATATTCATATTTTTTGTCTTTATGTAAGTATGACTTAGTTGTTCACAAAAATATTTTGTCATACCATAAATACTTGGATTGATTTTGAAATTATCAACTCCCATTGACGATGCTACTAATACTTTTCTCACTTTATATTTTTTTGCTAAATCAATTAAATTAAAAGTTGCAAATATATTGTCCTCAAAAGCTTTTGTTGGGTTTTTATGACAGTTTACAAATCCAGGCAATGCAGCTAAATGAATAATATATTTTATTTTATTTTTTTTAAATATTTTTTCTAATTTCGATTTATTTTTAAGATTCAGTTGAAAAAAATTTTTATCTTTGATGTATCTATTTTTAATCTTATCTATACAAAAAAATTTGATTTTTTTTTTTTTGAAGAAAAGAATTAGATTTGTTCCAATGAAACCAGAGCTTCCAGTGATCAATAAACTCATAAAAAGCTTCTTATTAATACAAATATTTTTGTTAAATTTTTTTTAAAAAAGTTTTTTGACATATTTTTATCATGTATTCTGTAATTATAACACTCTTTTGATAAATGGCCGATTTTAATATTTTTTAATTTTTTAATTTTCAACCAAAAATCAAAATCATCCTGATATTTAATATTTTCATCAAAACCACCAACACTTTCCCAAATTTTTTTTTTAAAAATTGTGCCACTACCTAAAGGATATTTTAGACAAGAATTAATAAAATTTTTATTTTGTTTTCTAATAGAAATCAATTTCCCAAATTTATCAATTAATCTTATATCTCCAAAAATAAAATCGTAATTTTTTTTTTTTACCTCATAAAAAAAATTATAAAAAAAATTATCATCTATTGTGTCGTCTGCATCTATTTTTGTGATGAATTCAAATTTTGATTTTGTAACAGCAAAATTATATGATTTATTTAAAGATAAAAATTTTGTCTTAAAGTATCTTATTTTTGAATTTTGAGATTTATATTGAGATACTATTTGATCAGTATTATCTGAACTATTATCATTTATGATAATTATTTCACCAATTAATGAAGTATCGTTTTTATTTATACTATCTAAACAATCAGATAAAAAATTTGCATAATTGTGTGTTAATAGTATTACAGATATCATAAAAACTTTTTATATAAGTTGAGCGTTTATAAACAAATGAATATGTTACGTATTATAAAAGACCTTTTTAATATGCCCAGAAGTATAACTGGTGAACCAATAAAAAAAACTCTCAATTACATTAAAAATGAAGTTTCAAATTTAAAAATTTTAAAATTTAAAAGTGGTACAAAAGTTTTTGACTGGGTAGTTCCAAATGAATGGAATATTAATGATGCGTATATAAAAAATTCAAAAGGAAAAAAAATACTAAACTTTAAGAAGAATTATCTTAATATAGTGTACCATTCTACTCCAATTAAAAAATGGATTTCCAAAAAAGATCTTTTAAAGAGAATTCATTATGATGATACAATTCCATCAGCAGTGCCTTATGTAACATCATATTATAAAAAATACTGGGGTTTTTGTATGACAAAAAACCAAGTTAGGAAACTTTCAGAAAAAAGGTATTTTGTTCATATAGACTCTTCTTTTAAAAAAGGTAATCTCGTAATGGGCGAGTATTTAAAAAAGGGTAATCAAAAAAAAGAGATATTTTTTTCAACCTATATATGTCATCCATCTATGGCAAATGACAATATTGCCAGTACCGCTCTTCAGATAGAAATCATAAAATATTTAAACAAAAATTACAGGAATAGTAAATTTACATACAGATTTATTTTTTTACCAGAAACAATAGGTTCAATTTGCTACCTGTCCAAAAGACTTAAAATTTTAAAGAAAAATATGTTGCTAGGATTCGCCATTAGTTGTGTAGGTGACAATAAACAATACAGCATTATCAATTCTCGATATGGCAACAGATTATCAGACACAGCACTTTATTCCGTATTAAAAAATAAAAAAAATTTAAAAATTTATAGTTATTTAGATAGAGGCTCTGATGAAAGACAATATTGTTATCCAGGCATAGATTTGCCTGTAAGTGGATTTTGCCGATCAAGATTTCACACTTTCAAAGAATATCATACCGATCACGACAACCTCGATTATATTTCAAAAGAGGGATTAAATAATTCATTTA
>CEQL01148362.1_pt1 | contig 14933 bp, 14 predicted proteins | sample 356281 | NCBI WGS metagenome assembly CEQL01 (sample SAMEA2621203, study PRJEB7988) | marine metagenome | biome: marine biome (ENVO:00000447); feature: surface water layer (ENVO:00002042); material: "saline water (ENVO:00002010), including plankton (ENVO:xxxxxxxx)" | depth 5 m
CATCGTTTGGGTCTCTTGGAAGAAGCATAATCTTGAGTTCATCCTCAATTTTAGATGCTTTATGTTTTAGATCATCGAGCTCATCTTTTACAATTTTTTTTAATTCTTCATCATCACCCTCAAGTATTGACTCATCTTCAAAGATTTGATTGTAAATTAAAATATAATCACGAGACTTCTCTACAACGGGAGCCAGTCGTCTATGCTCTTTGGTTACTTCCTTGTACTTATTTTGATCATTGATAAGATGAGGATCCATCATTTGTTTTTCAAGATCCTCAAAATGTAGGATTATATTTTCAAGCTTCTCAATCATCCAACAGCTTCAGCAACGTACTGCTTGCCAGCCATAGAGTTTAACTTTTTACCAAAAGCCTTTTCCAGCGCAGTAATTGCAACCTCTACCATTTCATCGTCAGGCTTACTTGTGGTGATATTTTGCAACCAAAGTCCCGGTGTTCTAAGAATTCGAAAAATAATATTTTCATTTCTAGAACTTACTTTAATGAGCTCATAAGATATTCCAGCTACAAAAGGAATCATTGGTAGGTGAAATAATAAGCGAGAGATTAAATTGATATGCCCAGTAAATATCATAATAAGGTTATCAATAATTGAAAATACGATAATTGCTGATAAGAGGACAATGAACATAAAACTTGTCCCACACCTTGGGTGTTGCGTAGGGAAATTTTGCGCATTGTCAACGCTGATTTTCTTACCTGATTCAAAATTATATACTACCCTGTGTTCAGCTCCATGATATTGAAACAATCTTTTCACATCATCCAATCTGGAAATAATAAAAAGGTAAAGTATAAAGAAGGTTATTCGAAAGAAACCGGAAGATACATTGAACAACACTGCCTCTTTTTCAAACTCCAATAAATACGTTGTCAACCACATCGGAGCCACCATAAATAGTGAGATTGCCAGAGCAATAGCAAATAGCGATGAAAAAAAATCGGCTAACTTATTTTTTGGTTTGTTGGTTTCGGTGGGCATTGCAATATCTGCAGACCATTGAAGAGTTTCCATACCCATTTTCATTGATTCATATAGCCCTGCCATGCCCCTGAAAATGGGTTTTCTCCAAAATGCTGAGCGCTCACCAATAGATAAATATTTTTTCTTTTCGACGTGTATTTTTCCATTTGGATCTCGGACCGCAGTGGCGTAAGCACCTGGAACACGCATCATGACTCCTTCAATTACAGCTTGACCGCCAACAAGTATAGTTGGCTTCATCACAGAAAGTAAAGTGATCTTGAACATAGATAATTAGGATTGTTTGTACTTTTTCTTAAACTTTTCAATTCTACCAGCAGTATCCACTAATTTTTGTTTGCCTGTATAGAAAGGATGGCACTCTGAGCATATATCAATTGTCTGGTCTCCTAAAGTGTTATAAACCATGAATGAATGACCACAAGAACAAGTTATCGTTCCCAGTTTGTAATCTGGATGTATGTCTACTTTCATTTTTTTCCTTTTTTCAATTATTTAATTTTATCAATTATTTTTCGCACTCTATTTATGCCTTCATCAATTGTTTTTTCGTCAATCGCATATGAAAATCTTACGTACCCTGGAGCACCAAAGCCATCACCTGGTATTGTTGCTACGTGTCCCTCATTCAAAAATAAATCGCACAAGTCGAACGAGTTTGAAATAGTTTTTTCCTTGAAAGATTTTTCAATATAATAACCAAAGTTTGGGAAAGCATAAAAAGCTCCTCCTGGGGTTGAGCAGCTAACTTCAGGAATGCTTTTGAGCTCTTTGACCATATAGTCTCGCCTTTTTTTAAATTTTTTAATCATATTTTCGACTTCAACCTGACTGCCTATCAAAGCTTCGATTGAGGCAGCTTGACCAATTGAATTCGCACAAGATGTCGCTTGTCCTTGAATTTTAGACATAGCTTTGATTATTTCAACCCTTCCAAATGCATAACCAATTCTCCAGCCAGTCATAGCATAGGTTTTAGACATGCTCATACAAGTAATAATATTAGCTTTAATGTTGTTATCGTCTGCTAGTTTTTGACTAATAATATTTTGACCATCAAAAACCAGTCTTTCATAGCATTCATCTGAGATTACAATCCAATCATTTTCTTCTGCAATTTTCAATATCTCTATAATTTTTTCTTGAGACCATACTGCACCAGTTGGGTTCGATGGTGAATTTATAATTACCCCTTTAGTATTATTGTTTTTAACAGCCTCTAGTTGTGAAATATCTGGCTCAAAATTATTAGCAGAGCTCGTATCAATTAGCACAGGTGTAGCATCTGAAAGCGTAACAAACTCAGGAAAAGAAACCCAATAAGGCTTAAATATAATTACCTCATCTCCTTTTTGAAATAAAGATTGGCATGCCAGATAAAGACTTTGCTTTTCTCCATTTGAAACCAAAACTTGTTCCGAGGAAATGTCTAAATCATTTTCACGTTTTACTTTTTTACAAACAGCATTTCGTAATTCAATCATCCCGGATCCAGGGGTATACTTTGTAAGCCCATCATCCATAGCTTTTTTGGCAGCGTTGATGATGTTATCAGGTGTATTAAAATCAGGTTGACCTGCACTAAAATTAATAACATCAAATCCTTGATGCTTGAGTTCTGCAGCTCTTGAGGTCATTTCAAGAGTGAATGAAGGTTTAACATTGTTTACTCTATCTGCAAATTTCATTATACAATGGTATGTTGTTTTTGATGGTATTCATGAGAATTGTAATTAATAGGCTCTTTTGATTTATTTTTAGATTTTGAAGAATTATTTTTTTGTGTCCTCAGCGATTTTTTTATAAACTCTTTTTTTCTTTTTGGTCTTCTCTTTTTTAATAATTTTGGTTTTGAAACCTTTTCTGGATCAAATTCAATAAGGCTCGATGAAAAATTATTATCTTCAATTACAGGCTTTGACTTAATTGACATTTTATGAAGATCATTGTATGTTGCTTCAGGTTCAAAATCAGTCACTTCAGAAGAACTATTCTCGATTGCACCAAAGCCTCCTGTTATACCATTTCCAAGCCCAATATAATTAGGAAGCTTAACATTTAAGAAAAGTTTACTTTGAAACAATCCCCAGTTTCGCTGTTCTGTTTTGGCGGGTATTAAAGTATCAACAGATATTTTTGAAAATATGTTATTATTCAATTTTGACCCAAGTTCTCTTGCAAGAAAAATTAGATTTTCTCCTAATAAAGTGTTTAAGAAATCAAGCTTTTCAAAATCGTTCTTTGCAAGATATTGTTTTTTTGTGCTGTGATTAAGAGCGGCCCAGTTTGAAATAAAATTATATTTATTTAGGAAAGGGGTGAGGGTAAAAAATTCAGTATTTTTTTCATTGCTCAAATCATCGACCTTAAACGTGATGTCACCAAAATTTAATTCTTTAATAGAGTCTTGAATTTTTAATAATGGTTTCACTCCCTCGTTAATTGCAAAGATTATAATTTGCTCATTAAGAATTTTAACTTGAATTCTTGGGTAAAGATATTTCTTTCTGTAGGACCCATTCAACATTGGAACAATTTCAGAATCCGGAAATTGTTTCATCAAAATACCTTTGACTTGGTATGGAGTTTTCCGCACAGGTCTATCAGTTTTTATCTTTAAGGAGATAGATTTTAGATTGAAGGGTTTATTTGACATTGATGCTTTTATTAAGTCTATTGACTCATTGTCTCCATAAACTCATCATTAGCTTTTGTTCTTCGCATTCTATCTTGAATGAATTCCATTGCTTCAATCACATTCATATCATTCAGAAGCTTTCTTAATATCCACATTCTTGCGAGCACTTTTTTATCAAGCAATAGCTCTTCTTTTCTTGTGCCAGATCTAATTAGATCGAAGGCCGGATAAATTCTTCTGTCACTTAATTTTCGATCCATTACAAGCTCCATGTTACCTGTACCTTTAAATTCTTCAAAGATGACTTCATCCATCCTGCTTCCAGTATCAATTAATGCAGTTGCAAGAATAGTAAGGCTACCGCTTTCTTCAGTATTTCTTGCAGCTCCAAAAAATTGTTTAGGTTTTTTGAGAGCATTGGAATCAACCCCTCCTGACAAAATCTTTCCACTATGAGGAATTACTGCATTATGTGCACGTCCAAGCCTTGTGATACTGTCAAGAAGAATTACGACATCTTCTCCAAACTCAACCATACGTCTTGCTTTTTGAATTACCATATCTGCGACCGCAACGTGTCTTTCTGGCGCTTCATCAAAAGTTGAACTAATTACTTCCGCTTCAACATTTCTTTTCATGTCGGTAACCTCTTCAGGTCTTTCATCAATCAACAAAATTATCATTTTTATTTCTGGGTGGTTTTGAGTTATTGCATTAGCAACCTTTTGCATTAAAACTGTTTTTCCAGTCTTTGGTTGTGCTACCAAAAGGCCACGCTGACCTTTACCAACTGGGGAAATCAAATCCATTACACGAGTAGATAAATCTTTAGGATTTACCTCCAAATTCAATTTTTCCTCAGGATACAAAGGCGTAAGATTGTCAAAAAGAATAGCTTTTCTAAGCTCAGAGGGATCTTTTCCATTAACCTCTTCAACTTTTAGTAAAGCATAAAATCTTTCCTTTGATTTAGGAGGTCTTATCTGTCCGGAAACTTCATGGCCTGTTCTTAACCCAAATCTCTTTATTTGAGATGGGCTAACGTAAATATCATCTGGTCCTGGTAGGTAGTTAAAATTAGGGCTTCTCAAAAAACCATATCCTTCATTAAGAACCTCTAAAACTCCTCGAGCGGTTACTCCACCTTCTTTTTCAATTTGAGCTTCAAGTATTTTAACTATTAGCTCTTGTCTATTCATACCAGAATAACTTTCTATTTCAAGTTTAGTAGCTAGCTCAGTGAGCTCTTTGATTCTTAACTTTTGCAATTCACTAACATTCATAAAAAAGCAACCTTAAATAATTAAATTGAAATTATACTTAGAAATTTTTTTAGAGGAGTACGCCTGGTGTTAGACCAGGACTTTATAAACACATATATTAATAACTAACCAATATTACAAAATTTTACATTAAAATGCCAAATTTATCAAAAACGGGCTTTGCTATGTAATGACTGCCCAAAACAAGCCCAAGGGTATTTGTTTTTTTAACTCTTTTTGTAAGCTCATCTAAAGCATCCTCAAAGTCATCTATCTTTTCAGGTTTTGTTCGACTTTGTATATTATTCAATAATGAATGGAGTTCATTGGCAGACATCAGCTCTAGATTTTCAATTCCAGATACAATCAATGACTTGTTATATTTAAATATTTCATTTGCGATCAAGTCAATTTCCTTATCTCCCTTAAGCGAAAGTAAAATATGCGGTTTTTTTTCTTGAATCAATGATGCAGAACAAATCGCTGATTTAATGCCATCGAGATTGTGGGCAACGTCATAATAGATGGGTAGATTTTTTGAGAGTTTTTGCATTCTACCAGGCCACTTTGTTTTAGAAAAGCCTTCTTGAATAGTTTCTTTATCAATTTTTTTATCATATGCATTTGCTATCTCTATAGCCATTGCTGCGTTTTCTGATTGGTGAACTCCCATTAGAGGTGTAAAATATTCTTTGGATTTATAACTAAATTTTGTGCCAAATTCTTGAATAGTTACATATTTTGTTTTATCAGTCCTTATGATTTTTGCATCTATTTTTGCCGCAACCTTTCTGATGACTCTCTCAGCTTCATATTTTTGTTTTGAAACAACAACAGGTACACCCTCTTTTATTATTCCTGCTTTTTCATTTGCAATAGATTTTAAGCTATATCCTAAAATATGTTGATGGTCTAATGAAACTGGAGTAATTGCTGTCAGTAGAGGATTGACTACATTAGTTGAGTCCAGTCTCCCACCTAGCCCTACTTCGATTATTGCAATATCTATTTTTTTATGAACAAAATAGTCAAATGCCATAACGGTCGTGGTCTCAAAAAAGGTTGAGTTTATACGCTCTATGTGTTTTTTGTTTTTATCAATAAAAGATGCAATTTCTTCATCAAGAATACAATTTCCATTTACACGAATTCTTTCATTAAATTTTATTAGGTGCGGAGAAGTGTATAAACCTACATTTTTACCTGATGCTTTTAAAACTGAAGCAAGCATGGAAGATGTAGATCCTTTACCATTTGTACCAGCAATATGAATGATATCCAAGTTTTTATGTGGATTGCCACAAGCAGAGAGCAGTTCAAGGGTATGGTTAAGGCCTACCTTAATTCCAAGTCTTCTAAGACTGTAAAGATATTTTAATTTTTCTTTTATGATATTTTAACGGATTATTGAAAAGTTGGAGTTCTAACTAAACTAATTATCGGCTAAGTATTGTTCCCTTGAATATCTAAACTTTACAATTGCTTTGTAAATACTATTCGCTATCACCTGTCTGTATTTTGAATTTCTGAGATTTTTTTCTTCATTTCTATTTGACAAGAAACCCGCTTCAATCAATACGTTTGGCATACTTGCTCCGATCAAGACGTGAAAACCTGCTTGCTTAACCCCCCTGTTCTTTGACTTAACAGATTTACCCATTTCTGATTGAATCATAGCCGCAAGCTCTTCACTTTCTTTGAGAAAAACACTTTGCGCCATCGTTGCCATAATTAAGTTTTCACCTGATAGGTCTTTATATCTATTATATGTTCTATCCTCAAGTTTAATAACCTCATTCTCTCTTGATGCAACTTCAATAGCATCTTCATTCTTTCCAGGACGAAGCAAATAGGTTTCAAAACCGTGAGCTGATTTATTTGGATTGGAATTAACATGAAAACTTATAAAAATTTTTCCATTGGATTCATTTGCCATTTTTGTTCTCTTCCAAAGTGGAACGAAAGTGTCTTCCTCTCGCGTATAAACAACCTTTAGTTTTGTATTTTTCTCAAGCAATAGACCGACTCTTTTTACTATATCAAGAACTATGTCTTTTTCTTTAGTCCCTCTGGGTCCAATTGCTCCAGGGTCTTTTCCCCCGTGACCAGCATCAAGAACGACCGTGTCGAGCTTCCATCGATCTTTGACCTCCTTAATTCGAGACACACTATTATCCATAGGCGTTCTAAGAGAAACGACAATTTCACTAGGGTCTTTGCCCTGATATAGTTCATGGCTATCAACCTTTGTTTTGATTTGAAAGGCTATTTGAGCTGTATTATTAAGCTGATCAGCTGTTACGCTTTTAACTACACCCCTTATGTCACTTCTTCGTATCTCAGTTGTGTCGATTAATGCGTCAGCTATGGTAATATAAAACCAGCCATTTTCATGGAAAAATGAGCTAATATTCCCCTCGGGAAAATTAGACCGAGTTTTTATTCTTAAAATTGTACCATTAGCTTTTTCATCTATATTTACACCTGTTATATTAAATTCTTTTATATCAATATCGAGCACCATTCGCCTGGAATCATATCCTATGCCAGGCAATGTAGTTTCTTGGATGAGACTGAAGAGGGGTTCAGCTTGAACATAGATGTCACCGTTATCCCATATGGCATAACTTGGCATTTGAAAGACCAACTCATCAACTAATACATAACTACTATTACCAGAAATTTTAATTCTATTATTGCCGATGTAAATGACCATTTTATTTCTATCATTATTGATGTAAGGATTCCTCGAGGATAAAACCCTAGACACTTCTTTCACTGAAACAAAAACGCCTCTTAAATCATCCAAAGTTTTTATTTCATCAGTAGAGTTGTTGACGCGATTAATGACTCGAATACTTGAACCTTCAAGGGTTGTTGAAAAGAAAATTAAGAATGAAGATAAAAGTGTTTTATTTATTGTATTGCGCATAAAATCAAAAATTAAGATAGTTTAAACTAATACATAGTATGCTATACTATGTTAGATCTATAAAGATAAAAACGCTCTATACTAGAAGTTAATATAGAGCGTTTTTGTATGACTATTGGTAATAACTAGTTTTTGTTATACCAAAATACAATGATCATTAATGCAAGCAAGCCAGCAAAACCAGCGTCACCAAATTTACCCATCAATTCACCAATAGCAGCCACTACGCCAAAATAATCATCAAAAAGTATACCGACAACAATGCCAAGCATAACTAGGCCCCTTAATAGAGCAGATACGTCTTCAACAAATGCTGTTACGGTTTCAAAGGCCTTTTTCATTTCTTGTCTCCTAATATTATTTAAGCAGAAAGGGGCTCTTATTAAGAGCCCCTTCAATTTCTACTGGTTAAGAGGCGAAAGAAACAAAGATTAGTAGGGCCAATAGACCTGAGAATCCACCATCGAGAAAGGACTCAACTAAATCTACAATTCCTCCAATTGGGTCAAACCCAGTTGAATAAATGATGTTTACAAATACAAACATCACAATAAGTGCTTTAACTAAGCCAACTACTGAAGTGGCAATTCCTGATACGGTTGAAGTAAAATCAGCCATTTGATTCCTCCTTGGTTTGGTTTAATTAGACATTAAAAAAAGGGCAGGTATCCCTGCCCCCTTTGTAGTCTAATTCTTTCGCGTTTGAGTATGTGGTTATGTATTCCACTGTTTTATAATCTTATTAGAATTTAAACATAAAAGTATATTAATCAATAACGTTTACGATTTGTTTGTTTTTCTGATTTTATAATATAAAATTACTATTTTGTATTATAAAATTGGGTTTATTAATATTTATAAAATTTAAGCTTTACAAAAAATAAAATGAAAATTACACATCTTCGGTCAAGAGAACTTTTAGATTCCAGAGGCAATCCCACTTTAGAAGCTGAAATGACAATTAATAATCAATTTACTGCTAAGGCAATTGTGCCCTCTGGCGCATCGACTGGTGAAAATGAAGCAGTAGAGCTTAGGGACAATGATAAAAATCGATATTTAGGAAAGGGTGTGTTGAAGGCTGTTGAAAACGTTAATACTATCATAGCAAATCAAATAACTAATGTTGAAGTGGGTTCTCAAAGGTCCTTAGATAATATCTTGATTGAGCTAGATGGCACCTCTGATAAGAGAAATCTGGGCGCAAATTCAATACTAGGTGTTTCGATGGCATTTTCAAGAGCTAGCGCACTTTGTAAAGGTTTACCGCTGTTTAAATCCTTCGCATCTAATTTTAAGCCTATTTTACCTGTTCCAATGATAAACATTGTAAATGGAGGAAGTCATGCCAACAACAATGTTGATTTTCAAGAATTTATGATTTTCCCTATTGGAACTGACTCTTTTTCAGAAGCAGTACAAGTAGGAGCTGAGGTTTTTCATGCCTTAAAGTCTTTACTGCATTCAAAAGGCTTCTCAACAGCTGTTGGTGATGAAGGTGGATTTGCTCCAAATTTGAAGTCGAACGAGGAGGCTATTGAAATAATTCTTCAGGCCATAAGCAATGCCTCTTACGAACCAGGAAAGGAGGTTTTTTTATGCTTAGATGTTGCAGCAAGTGAATTTTTTAAGGAAGGAATGTATAATTTGTCCTCTGAAAACAAGGTAATGTCAACAGATCAAATGATTGAATATCTAAAAAGACTTACCAATCAATATCCAATTATTTCAATTGAGGATGGTCTAGATCAAAATGATTGGAATGGTTGGACTGAATTAACAAAGCAAATTGGATCCTCATGTCAAATAGTTGGTGATGATCTTACGGTCACTAATAAAGTTCATCTTGAAAGGTCAATTCAACAAAAATCAATGAATGCTGTATTGATTAAGTTAAATCAAATTGGCACAGTGACAGAAACCATCCATGCAATTGATCTGGCAAAAAAACATGGCTTTGGAACAATCATATCTCATAGATCAGGTGAGACTGAAGATACAATTATTTCTGACTTAGCAGTATCAATGGGCTCAGGCCAAATCAAAACTGGCTCTCTTTCAAGGACAGATAGGGTGGCAAAATACAACCAACTCTTAAGGATCGAAGAAGAATTGGGTTCCAGTTCAATTTTTCCTTCATATGATATGCTAGGTCTTAAATGAAAAAAAGTTTGAGAAAGAAGAGCCGGGCATTGGTTGGTTCCAACTTTCAAAAAAAAATAATTCGCGCTTTGCTCTTTTTTGGTCTTACGGCGCTATTAATAACTTTCTTTTTCGGAGACCATGGACTCTATCACCTTTATACATTGAGAGCCGAGAGGAAAAAAATTCAAAAAGAAATTAATTTTTTAAGAAACCAGAGAACTATACTTGAGGATGAAAAAGTACGCTTAAAAACGGATTATAAGTACATTGAAGAAATGGCAAGAGAAAAATATAGAATGGCTAAAAAGGGTGAAAAAGTGTTTAAAGTAATTGAAAAAGAGGAAAATTAATCTTTTCTAGCGTCTCTGCCGATCCTCTTGCTATAAGTGTACAGTTGATCTTTTTCATCTTCGGACAGCGCATCAAATCCATCTTTACTGACCTTGTCAAGCAATTGATCTACTTTCTTTTGGAGACTAATCATAGTGGCCTTCTTTTTGTTGGATTTTCTTTCTTTTGATTTAACAATTTTATAATCAATAAAAGAAGATATTTTGTATTTCATGCGAGGAAATTTTAAGAACAAAAACCCGATCACCATTCCAGAGAGATGGGTTAAATGACTGATGTTTGAGCCAGAGCTATCAATAGAAGAAACAAATGCAACAGCGGCAAGAAAAATAACGAAATATTTTACCTTTACAGGAAATAAAAAATATATTAAAACTTTACGGTTTGGGAACAATAAACCATATGCAAGGAGTATTCCATAAATAGCTCCGCTTGCACCAATTAGAACACTATAAGTATTTCCGTAATTAAAAAAAAGCCAAACCAAGCCTGATCCAATTCCAGTAACAAGATAGTATTGTAAGAATTTCTTACTTCCCCAAATAGACTCCATCTCAGTTCCAAACATCCAAAGCACAAACATGTTCATGAAAATATGAAAAAAGTCACCATGTATGAACATGTAGGTTAGTGGTTGCCAGAATTTAGGTGATGAAGATAAACCAAGATTTAGCAGATCAAATTGGTCAACTATAAAAAATCGCAAAAGAAATAAGGCTGCATTAATAGATATGAGAGCTCTTATTACGTTTGTGAAACTTTGAGAGCTAAAAGAATATGGGCCTTGGTCTGACAGGAATTGATATCTCACGATAAACTAATCAAAAAGAATTTTTAGTTAAGTGTCTGCCTAATAAATTGCAGTGATTTTAATTTATTTAAGCCCTCAAAGTGTATACGAAGACAACTATTTAAGTAGTTGGATATTGCATGTCTGTCCTCAGGAGTAAGGCGCAAATTTTTTTCAAGATAAGACTCATTTTTTTCAAAACATTCAAAAACCATTTTTGAATTTGCTGACTTATAAGGGTTGGGCAACGGATGATTATTAATATCTGCTTGAGAAAAATCGGGTTTAAAACCAAGCTTGCTTAATACCTGATATTGAAAAAACCAAAAAACCATGTTATCGTTTTTAGTATTATTTTCAATAGTTTGTAGTGCCCTGAAAAGCTCATCATATAGTTCAATATTTGGATCATTTTCTGTTAAACATTTATCACTTAATTCTACCAAAGCCATTGCATACGATATTTTTTTAAAATCCTGGGGTATTTTGTTCCATGTTGCTGAATAACTTGATTTGGAAACAGTTTGTAGGTTCCTTGAGGGTTTATAATAAAAAACTAAGTCTAAACAATTTGAAGGTTGGAAGTGAGCACTTTTTGGAGATTTTTTTCGACGTGCCCCATGAACAATAAAGCTTAGCTTTCCTTTATCCCTAACAAAACATTTTGCGATGATGCTCGTCTCGCCGTAAGGAAATCTTTTAAGAACAATAGCTTTGGATTGACTAACCATCAAATTGATTAATAAGCTTTTGCAAAGATAACTTCATGTTTTGCTGGTCGACCTGAGTATATACAGGAAATATTTTTAGGGTTTTCATCAAAAGGTATAACCCTAATTGTCGCTTTTGTTTCATCTTTAATTGCTTTTTCAGTTTTTTCGTCGCCGTCCCATCCACAGCGTACAAATCCACCATTGTTTTTCATTATCTCTTTAAACTCTTCATAGTCTTTTGTTTTGTGGGTGTTAAGGGATCTAAATTCTAGAGCTTGTTGATATAAGGCAGATTGTATTTTATCAAGCAATTCAGGGACTTGTTTTACTATTTTGCTCTTTTGAATTTCAAATTTTTGATCGTTATCTCTTCTAGATAGTGTGGCAATATCTTTTTTAATATCCCTTAGTCCGATTTCGAGGCGAAGCGGTACGCCTTTCATCTCCCATTCGTTAAACTTAAAACCAGGGCTTTCTTTTCTCCAATCCTCGTGAATTCTTACATTGAGTTTCTTCAATTCATTTAGGATGGGGTTGATGAATTTTGTAATTGTTTTCTTGTCTTCTTCTGATTTAAATATCGGTACAACTACAAGTTGGTAAGGTGCGATTTTTGGGGGTAGTCGCAGTCCTTTCTCATCACCATGAGTCATTATTACTCCTCCAATTAGTCTTGTACTCACACCCCAGCTAGTAGCGTATACAAATTCTTCTTTATTGTCCTTTGATTGAAAGGTTACCCCAAAAGCTTTTGCAAAGTTTTGCCCAAGATTATGAGAAGTTCCTGCTTGGAGAGCGCGTTTATCTTTCATCATAGCTTCGATACAATAAGTAAAGTCAGCTCCTGCAAATTTCTCCGATTCGGATTTCAAACCTGTATAAACAGGCATAGCTAAATATTCTTCCGCTAACTGTCTGTAAAGTTCAAGAATTAAGAGTGTTTCTTTTTCAGCCTCATCAGCTGATTCATGCGCAGTATGCCCTTCCTGCCACAAAAATTCAGTAGTTCTTAAAAACAGTCTGGTTCTCATTTCCCAGCGAACTACGTTAGCCCATTGGTTTATCAACAACGGCAAATCACGATACGACTGAATCCATTTTTTATACATGGACCAGATGACAGTTTCTGATGTCGGCCTTACAATAACCTCTTCATCAAGTTTAGATTCAGGATCAACAACAATGCCTTTCTCACCGTCTGATTTTAAACGCGTATGCGTTACAACAGCGCATTCTTTGGCAAAACCCTCTATATGATCCGCCTCTTTTGCGAGAAAGGATTTTGGTATAAACAGTGGAAAGTATGCGTTAACATGTCCTGTCTCTTTGATCATTTGATCAAAAGAGTCCTTTACAAGCTCCCACAATGCAAAACCGTAAGGCTTTATGACCATAGTTCCTTTAACAGGTCCGTAATCAGCCAGTCCAGCTTTTACGACAACATCAGTATACCATGTGGAGTAGTCTTTAGTCTGAGAAGTTATTTTTTTTGACATTATTATATTGTTTAATATAAAAAGAAATTACGGCTTATTTGAGTCGTTCCAATTGAATTTGTAATTTGACTTAATGAATTTTATGCTTTATAATAAAACTTTAGATGTTTAGCAAAAGGAAAGGTTGGATGAACAATAAACTCATTCTGTCATTACTAGCTCTATTTATTTTTGGCTGCGAAGATCAAAAGGCGGATATGATCATTCATAACGGAGTGATTTACACCATGAATGATTTAAACCCGATCACTGAAGCTGTGGCAGTAGGTGATGGAAAGATAATCGCACTTGGTAAGTATAGAGATTTAGATCCACTTATCAACGCTAAAACGAAAATTATAAATTTAAGCGGCGCAATGATGACGCCTGGAATAATAGAGGGACACGGTCATTTTTATGGACTTGGGCTTGCAAAAATGCAACTAGATCTATCGAAAACTGAGAGCTACCAAGACCTAATCGATATGGTTTCAGATGCAGTAAGGAATTCCAACCCAGGAGAATGGATTTTAGGAAGGGGTTGGCATCAAAGCAAGTGGAGCGATAATAAAGATGACTTTGTCAAAGGATTTCAAACACACGATCGTTTATCTGAAGTCTCTCCCAACAATCCAGTTTGGCTTAAACACGCGAGCGGTCATGCAGGATTTGCCAATCAAAATGCTATGGACATTGCCAACGTGAATAGAGAAACCGAATTCGGATTTGGCGGAGAAATAATTAAGGACCTTTCAAAGGAACCTACTGGAGTTTTTAATGAAAGAGCTCAAGGGCTGATTAGCAGTCATATCGATAATAATCTCAGCGAAGACTCTGATATAAGGGCAATCGAACTTGCTGTGAAAACGAGCTTGGAAAACGGGATTACTTCTTTTCACGATGCTGGAACTGGAAAAAAGACAATTGAAATATTAAGAGAAGCTATAAATAGAGGTATTTTAAAAGTTCGCATTTATGCTATGCTGACAAGTAGAGACACCACTCTCCTAAATGAATGGTACAAAAAAGGACCTGAGATTGGAACCGGAGGTGATTTGTTAACAATACGCTCAATTAAGCTTAATGCCGATGGAGCACTTGGCTCAAGAGGAGCTTGGCTTATCGATGAATATACCGATCGACCTGGACACTATGGAATGCCAACACAATCCATGGAGTACGTTTATAGAGTAGCAAAAAATGGATTACTAAGCGGCTTTCAAGTTAACTCTCACGCCATAGGTGATAAGGCTAATCGTGAGATCTTAAATGAGTATGAGAAGGTTTTTAATGAGCACCCAGATCTTGCGGCAGATCACAGGTGGAGAATTGAACATGCTCAACATGTAGCCCCTGCTGACATTCCAAGGTTTGGACGTATGAAAGTGATTCCATCTATTCAGGGAATTCATATGTCATCAGATCGTCCGTGGGCAATTGATAGGTTAGGTAAAAAACGCATCGAAGAAAGCGCCTATGTATGGAGAGATTTGATCGATCATGGGGCTATTTTGATTAACGGATCCGATGTTCCCGTAGAGCCAATTGACCCCATAGCATCTTTTTATGCTAGCACCACAAGAAAGACTCTCAAAGGGTTTCCGGATTTTGGCTATGAG
>CEQL01014549.1_pt1 | contig 14897 bp, 29 predicted proteins | sample 356281 | NCBI WGS metagenome assembly CEQL01 (sample SAMEA2621203, study PRJEB7988) | marine metagenome | biome: marine biome (ENVO:00000447); feature: surface water layer (ENVO:00002042); material: "saline water (ENVO:00002010), including plankton (ENVO:xxxxxxxx)" | depth 5 m
GCAGTCAATATGCCTTACTTTAATGCAGATGCAACCACGGAACACGGTTATGATGAAAACAATATACCTGTTTTAATAGGTAGATTTATTGATTATGCAAATACAAAAATTATTTCATTAGAGAATCTAGAGAAAATAAAAACACAGGATTACGAACCTGAAAGTAGGTGGTCAGAATATCCGCCTTGCGTGCAAAGTATGATTAATGAGAAATGGTCAGGTAACCACCGTAATGACTTACTATTTAATATTGGTGTGATGGAGATGAAAAAAGCTGATGGCGAACTATCAAAAAAGGAATTGCTTGAGATATTGGTAGATAGAAATAAACAGGTGTTTACTAAGCCTCTTACAGTTCAAGAAATAAAAAGCACTATACTTAATTCATTATCTAAAAAGAATTACACGTTAAAATGTATGACCCCTTTATGTTCAAAAGATAAATGTAAAAATAGATCACTAGGTATAGGCACTCAACCACCAGATATATTAGAGGACTTTTCTGAAATTACATTTGTGCAAGATACAAAGTCAATGCATTATACTTTTAAATTTCAAGACAAATATATTACAGTAACTCCTGAAGATATGAAAGACGAGAAATCTTGGAGAGTAAAGCTTTTAAAATATAAAATTTTTTGGAGAACATTGCCTAAACCAAAGACAGGTCCATCACCATTTGAAATGTTATTATATGAATTAGTACAAAGAGCAGAAGAAGATACTAATTTAAAATTTGAAGACACTATGGCTGAGGAGAAGTATAGAATATTAAAAGGCTTCTTTGAGGACCACATTGAAGAAGACGATTATGAAAAACTGAAGGATGATTATGTTATTCTAGATTCTAAAACAAATCTTTGTTATTTTAAAAAAGCGACATTAGAAAGTTATTTAAATTCTAGAAAAAGAATTTTTAATACAACAACTGAAGCTATTAGATTTTTAGGCTGCCAAAGACATGACTATTACGAAGGTGAACAAAATGTTTGGTATGTGAAGTTACCTACTTTTGCAGAACACAGAAAAGAAAAACCACCAGTAAAAGCAGATAACAAACCATCAGAACTTGACGATGAATTTCATACTGGTAAATTCAAAACGTGATGGATAAGACTCAAGAAATAAAAAAATTAAAAGAGCTTTACCATAAAACAATAAAAATATTTGGACCACCGGGCACAGGTAAAACGTTTACATTGATTGAACGTGTTTTAAAAAAGTACCTGAGATTAAATTATAATCCAGAAAATATTGCTTTTCTATCTTTCACAAACAAAGCTGTAAACACAGCAGTACAAAGAGCCATGGATGCTTTCCCACAATATGGCGATAAAGACTTTAGTAGATTCAAAACATTGCATACATATTGTAGAAGATATTTTGAGGAAGAAGTATTTGATCCTAAAGATTGTATGATCGATTATGCATTGCAGACAAAAATAGTTAAGAGATCTGATAAAAGATTATCAGATGATAATTTTACTTACAAAGATTGGTCTCTTGGAGTTTATTCTAAATCTAGAAATTTATTAATATCCCCAGAGGAGTGCTATAAAAACGAAAGTTACAAACGAGACTCTCTCACAGTTTACCTTAGAAAGATTAACACATATGAGAATTACAAAAGAGCAGGAGGACAAAGATCTTTTATAGACTTTGATGATATGATTGAGAGAGCAATAAAAGAAGTAGAGTTTCCAAAACTATCTGTTTTAATTTTAGATGAAGCTCAAGATTGTACACCGTTACAGTGGTCTGTCATTTATAAAATGGCAGCTAAAGTGGATAGAATTTATTTAGCTGGAGATGATGATCAAGGCATATATAAATGGAATGGAGCAGACCCAAAATATTTTACTAAATTTTTTCCGGGTAGAAAAGTAAAGCTAAGAAAGACTAGAAGATTTGGAGAAGCTATACATAAATTTTCACAAATTATTAGGAGAGGTATTTTAGATAGTGAAGAGAAAGAATATTTACCTAGCAAAGATAAAGGATATGTAAAGTCTTATTTAAACTTTAGAGAGATACCTTTTGATAAAAGTGAAGACACATGGTTTATTTTAGGTAGGGTACATAACACCGTAAATGAATTAAGGATGTTAGCTAAGGATGCTGGTTTATATTTCAAAGACAATCATGACAATAAATGCTTCGACGAAAAACAATGGGAAGCTATTAAAGCTTGGACCAAGATAAGCAATAATAAATCTATTAATAAAAAGGCATCACAAAATTTATATAGGTTTATAAGAGAAGTAAATAATTCGGATTACAGGACAGATAAGTTTTGGTTAAAAGAGCCAGATTATCGAGATTATACTTTTGATTATTTAAAAGAATGGTGTGGTTTAGATTTGCCAAATGAAGCGCAAAAGAAACATTGGTTTTGGATACTGAAAAGAAATTTTAAGCCAGGGCAAACTAGAAATTTTATTAGACTTCTTAGAAGATACGGACAAAAACAATTAGATGAAGAACCTAAAATTATTATAGATACAATACACTCTGTAAAGGGTGATGAAGCTGATAATGTAATTTTATATTCTAAAGCTAATTACCCTGCAAACTTTAGAACAAAAAATAGAGAGGAAAAAATCAATGAGAAGAAAGTTTGGTATACGGGTGTAACTAGAGCAAGAAAGGCTTTACATTTATTGAGAAGTGACTATAAATATAATTATCCGTTAGGTGCTGATTACTTGGTATACATACAGGAGAAAAAATGACAGACCCAGATTTATTCAAAGAAGCATTTCCACAAAACAAAGGACCTAAACATTATAAAGGATATAAGATTCAACCTTACGAATTTATTGCAAAAAATAATCTCTCGTTCTTTCAAGGGGTCATTATAAAGTACGTCGTTAGATATTTGATGAAAGACAAAGAAAAAGATTTAGATAAAATTATTCATTACTGTCAATTAGAAAAAAAGAGATTAAAAGATGTCGATTAAACACAGAATAAAGATTAGGGGTAAAATACCAAAAGATCTTAAAACAGCTAAAGAAAAAGCAGACCAAGACTACCAAGGTGGCGGAGCTTACCGAGCATTTTTAAAATTGTTTTTTAAAGCAAAAATGGAGAAAGATGATAACGATACCGGATCTAATAACAAAGATTAGAATGATTCTAAAAAGAACATTAGATGTCCCTTACTCATGGATTGAAACTGTTGGCTCAAAATTAAGTGTATGGGCATGGAATAAAAGATGGAGAAGCAGAGAGCATGGAACTGGTTACGCTAAAGATGAATGAAAATTTTAGATTTATTTAGTGGGATTGGAGGATTTTCTTTAGGGTTAGAGAGAGCAGGTTTTAAAACCATAGCTTTTTGCGAGATGGATAAGTATTGCAAATTAGTGCTGCAAAAACATTGGAAAGGAGTTAAGATGTACAACGATGTCAGAGAAATTACAAAAGCAAGATTTGAAACAGATGGAATTGAACTTCCCGAAATCATCACAGGAGGTTTCCCATGCCAACCCTTCTCGGTTGCGGGCAAACAAAAAGGAACAAGTGACGACAGACATCTCTGGCCAGAGATGTTTCGAATCATCAAAGAGTTTAAGCCGAGGTGGGTTATTGGAGAAAATGTCAAAGGTATTACTAACATCCAAGACGGCTTGGTCTTCGAGACTGTGTGCACTAACTTGGAAGGAGAAGGATACGAAGTCAGGGCGTTCAATATTCCAGCTGCAGGTGTCGGCGCTCCCCACAGAAGAGAAAGAATCTGGATTGTTGCCCACTCCAACGACACAAGAAATAGAACACCCGAATATGAAACTAACAAAGACGGGCAGAAGACTGACGAAAGACGGCAAGAACAGTCACAGCTTAAATCTAGCAGACACGGTGAAAATGTGGAGAACTCCCGACGCACATTGCGACAGGGGTCCAGCATCAGAGAAAAGAATGAAGATGAAACTAGAAAAGAAGATGCCGATCAGCATCAACGATCAAGTAGCTCACCCGAACCTAATGTGGCCAACGCCGAGAGCATCAAATCCAGGGAGCAGACCCAACGGCAAGGGTGGGAAAATTCTACAAGAAGAAGTATTGATAGCAGAGGGGATTCGAAAAAGAGGTCAGAAGATAATGTGGCCAACGCCAACATCAACGGAACGGAGCGGAATCAATCCGAAGACAGGGAGAGGAGCCGGACTCAGCAAAGCAGCCAAGATGTGGCCAACGCCAGTGCAGGACGACGTGCATCACAGAAAACAGAAGTATCAACAAGGGGGAACGGCATTGAGCACCAAAGCTGGTGGCAGTCTGAACCCGACGTGGGTCGAGTGGCTCATGGGATACCCGGCAGAGTACACCGACTTAAAGCATTGGGAAACTCTATCGTCCCACAAATCGCTGAAGAAATTGGTAAAGCAATAATGTTGGCAGAAAAGGAGATAAATGGATCCAAATAAATTTGAGTTATATCTTTATTTAGGATTTTTTATTTTTGTCTTCATGTTACTGTACGCATATTTATTTATATGAGTTTACAATTAGCCATGAATTTTAAGAAACACATTTGGTCATCACCATCTGAGTTTAAAGATCTATCTGGAGCGACCGAAATAGCAATCGATTTAGAAACTAAAGACGACGGTATAAATGAAAGTCTTGGTGCTGGTTGGGCACTGAACAAAGGAGAGATAATCGGGATGGCTGTAGCTGTAGCAGGCTGGCAAGGATATTATCCGTTTGGTCATTTCGGTGGTGGTAACATGATACCTGAACAAGTTAAGAATTATATGAAAGATATATGTGCTTTACCTTGTACGAAAATTTTTCATAATGCACAGTACGATGTTGGGTGGTTAGAGGCTAGTGGAATCACGGTGCACGGACCTATTGTAGATACTATGATAGCTGCAGCTTTAATTGACGAAAACAGATATCAATATAGTTTAAATAGTTTATCTAAAGATTATCTTGGTGAGTTAAAAGCAGAGACAGATCTTAAGTTGGCAGCTGAAGAACATGGCATCGATGCAAAGAGAGAAATGTGGAAGTTACCTGCAGAGCATGTTGGATTTTACGCTGAACAAGATGCACGGCTCACGCTTATGTTATGGCAAAGATTTAAACAAGAGATACAACAACAAAGTCTTTCAACAATTTGGGAATTAGAATCTGAGCTCTTACCTATACTTATAAAAATGAGACAACGAGGTGTGAGAGTGCAAGTGGAATCAGCTGAAAAATTAAAACGAGAAATGATACGCCAAGAGAAAGAAGTAATGTTGGCAATAAAAAAAGAATCAGGATTAGACATTGACATTTGGGCAGCACGCCAGATCTCCACCGCCTTTGATAGATTAAAGATAGAATACCCACGTACTCAGAAAACTGGCGAACCTTCATTTACACACAATTGGTTGGTTAATAGTAAACATAAAATTTCAAAACTTATATTACAAGCAAGAGAATTAAACAAGTTTCATGGCACGTTTTTGTCTTCGATTATGAGGTATCAAATTAATGGAAGAATACATGCAGAAATAAATCAATTACGTTCGGATCAGGGAGGCACAGTATCTGGTAGGTTATCGATGGGTAACCCTAACTTACAACAAATACCAGCAAGGAATAAAGATTTTGGTCCTAAGATTAGATCTTTATTTATACCTGAAGAGGGACAAAAATGGGGAAGCTTTGATTACTCACAGCAAGAACCTAGAATGACGGTACATTATGCAGCGTCAATTGGAGAGGGGTATGAAGGGTCTCAAGAATTAGTTGATGCATATAAGAATGCATCTGCTGATTTTCATCAGACAGTGGCTGATCTTGTTGGAATAGAGCGTACACAGGCAAAAACAATTGGTTTAGGTCTAATGTATGGCATGGGTAAGAATAAACTTGCGAACAGTTTAGGTTTAACAAAAGATGAAGCGGAGATATTAATAAGTAAATATAATAGAAAAGTTCCATTTGTAAAATTGCTTTCTGAAAAATGTATGTTAACTGCTCAAGATAAAGGTGTAATACGAACTAAAAGAGGACGCAAGTGCAGATTTGATCAATGGGAAACAAAAGACTTTGGCTTACATCTACCTGAAACATTTGATAATGCAGTTGCTAAATATGGAAGAGATAATATAAAGAGGGCAAAAACATATAAAGCCTTAAACAGATTAATACAAGGATCTTCTGCTGATCAAACTAAACAAGCAATGGTGGACTGCTATAAAGCTGGACACTTACCTATTTTACAAATACATGATGAACTTTGTTTTAATGTTAAGAATGATGAAGACGTAAAATTAATAAAAAAAACTATGGAGGATTGTATTGAATTTAAAGTGCCCTTCGTCGTTGACCATGGCACAGGAAAATCATGGGGCGGCGCAAAATGATCTTATAGCATACGCAGCTGGTCTATTTGATGGTGAAGGCTGTGTGGTTTATAAACAATACAGAGTTAAGAAAGGCTGTATGAAATGGCATATTAATTTAGAAATAGCCATGACTGAGATAGAGCCTTTACATTGGTTTTACAACATAGTTAAAGTTGGAACAATCAATTATAAAAAAAATCAAGGCCTTGGAAAAAAACCACAATGGAGATGGAGATGCTCTCATAGAAAGGCTTTAGGTGTTGCAAAATTACTTTTAAAATACTCTGTAGTGAAAAGAAAAAAATTAATAAATATAATTAATCACTATAATTTTATAAAGCCGATAGGAACCCTTAAAGAAAAATATGGTTTTAACAATAATAAGAGCTAATTAACCTGTTGCTCTTAAATTTTCTTGCACGTCTTCGTATTTAATGGCGTTTCTTGTAGATCTTATATCTCTTTCAGTCTTCACCATTTCTACGTCAACTGAACCTTTGTTATTTAAATAGTCATTAGACCACTTAGCGTTGAGATTGTTCAGCTTGTTTAACAGACGTATTTTCTCTGGACTCATTCAACTCCTCATATGTTATGTAAGTGTGACCTTTAAAGTAGAAGTCTTCATCCTGTAACTTAACCTTGCCCTCACTTACTTTTTTTATGAAAGCTTTAAAGGCCTCTGAATCATTTTCAGCTACCAGAACGTGACTCATATACTTTCCTCCCACTCTGGCTTGGATCCTATATGCTTTCATATTGTATTATAAGATAATTTTATGGAAGTGTCTATATTAGGGTCCACTGGTATACAATACCCCTCTACATGGGTCAGAGATAGCCCTTTTTCTCTGATCTCTTCATGGATCCGGTATACACTACTCTGCCATCTCATAGAGCAGTCTGCAGGGCTTAAAAGCCCTTTTTTGATGATTTGCCTACATGCATCTACATCTCCTGGATTTGTAAAGCATACAGTGCCTATAATGATGTAAGTTGATAAAAGTGAAGGCATTAAATTGTCTCTAAAACCATACATTTAAATGCAGGGCCTAATTGATTATTATTCATAGTTTCCTTATCTAACATATTTATTATGTTTGTCACCTCAAATATGGCTGTTTTTACACAACTCTCCCAAGAATCAAATATAACGGGATGTTGAACAACAGGTGAACAATCCTGATAAACCATAGAACATATGCTTATTGTAAGTATAAATTTCATTTTTCATTTGACCCCTCCACCTATCCCATGATATTGTATAATATAATATGTTGATTAAGATTAAGAGCACTAGTCCTTTATTTCATTCTATCATAAAAAATATGGATGATACACTATCGTCAATTCCAGTAATGGATCATGAGGGTTGTGATACAGAGGACTCTATGTCTTTCGACAGTTATATTTCAGCAATAGAGAATTGTAATGTAAAGGATAAAGATGGTAGATACCACTATCCTGCTAATAAAACATTAGCCATTGTATTACTCTATGATGAAGTTGAATCTAAACGCAAACAAGGAGATAAAATGAGTCTAGTAAAAAAAACAATTGAACTTTTTGGCGAACCCGTAAAGATTACGAATAAACCAAACTATGATGATGCTTTCAAAGTTATAGAACAGCAATTCGAAAATATACTTAAAGTTACTGATGCTACCGGTGAGGTTTTAAAAAGCACTAAGGATTTGTGCAAGAAAACTTTACACATGTCAATCGAGATTAGAGACCACATGGTAAAATTAGAAAAGAGGATCGATGAATTGGAAAGACAGAAGAATACACGCCATTAATCGTATTACTCAAAAATATAATAATGGATCTCAGTATATTGAAGAGTATAGCAATGTGCTGAGATCTACTGCTAAAAATAAAAAAGAATACAGGAAGGAAAGAGAGGAACGATGGATATTAACAAATGGAAGAGTTTAGCAATAAATAAAGATGACCACACACTATTGGTTGCATTAGCTAAAACAAAACACAGAGGGCCAGGTCCACAGTTTAGTAAAATATTTAATGACTATTTGAAATTCCAAGCCAAAAGAGAAGGATTGTCATTAGATGCTTTTAAAAAGAAACTGTTAAATGGTAAAACAAAATGACAATACAAGCTCAAGACATCGAGAGAATAAATTTTCACCACAAAGGTAAAGAGAAGTTTTGTGTTGAAGTAAATCAAGTGACAGGAACTTTAGAACTTTGGGTTAATGGTGATAAGAGAAATGCCATTCAAATAAAAAAACCCATGATTAAATTTGAAGAGATGCTAGAGTTTTGCAAGAATGAATTTTTAAAACTCAGAACTGGAGGTAAACAATGAGAATAATAATGATGCTTACATTTTTACTTTTGACGGGCTGTGGATACACCATGACGTTAGGAAAAAAATGTACACCCGGACATGAAGAGTGGTCCTATGTTTGGTTTTTTGAGAAAGATGGATCACATGACATAAACAAAGGTAACTGTAGGAAAGAGTAATGATGCGATACACATACAAAGTTAGAGAGTTAAGTAAGGATATAGTGGACAACGTTACTAATGAAGTTGGTAAAGATGTCGGAGAGGCGGAGGAGATGCAAGCAATGTCTCTTAAAAAATTACAATCTAAACTTGATCATAAGAAAGAATATCATGTGGAGTACACCAATAAAAAAGGGAACTTCATATCTACAATAATAACTGGAAGGGAGAATAAATAATGTCTAAGAAAAACTTTGATTATAAAGTCACTATAAATTTTGAAATGTCTGCACATGCTCAAAGAGAGTATCAAACTGATAAAATGATAAAAGCAAGCGCACTTCAAATGTTGAAACAATATTTAGATGAAGTAAAACATTCTAAGTTTGTTAAAATTGAAAGAAATTATTCCCGTGCAAAGTGGAGTAAGGATCGATTAAAGAAAAGGAAGGTAGCGTGAAGGACTTCAAAATGAAACGAATCAAGAAGCAAACTATAACAGTCGAGATTAGTGGTGGTAGTAAGCAGCATGTAGATACTATGGCGATTGAACTTTTATTGTTATTGAAGAAAGAATTGCAGCCTTGGAACCGTCAAGTTAAAAAGGTAGAGTTAAAAAAGAACGGAAGAAAGGTGGCATAATGTTATTGAAAAACTTAGTAAAAAAATTAATAGATAAAATGTCTTTAGCGGACAACAATGTTTATATAGAACTTTATAGCCATGATAAAGAGAAGGATGAGTTAAAGCTTTATAAATTTAATATTGTGGATGTTGATGAAGGTGGTCATGTTGGATCTGAAGAATACACTAAGATAGTTGGTAAATTAAACTCGTGTGTTGAAGTTGATTCTGATTATGTACTATCCAAAGGTAATGAATTAGAATTTGGAAGATTTGTACCTAAGTATAAAGCAAAGAAAGTAGAGTTTTTAGATAAATAATTTAAGAGTGAGGGTCAATGACCCTTGCTTAAATAAGTTAAGTATAGTGTGTATTTTTTGTATTGATATGATTTTAGCCCTTACCTTAGCTCTGAGTCTTGGAGCTTTAATTTATTTTGTTAATAAATAATAGATATTAAAATTTTTTTTTGTGTTATTTTTAGTTTGAAATTAAACTGAAAATAATTTATGCATCAAAAGATAACCAAGTCTATTAAGATTTGTAAACACTGCAAAGGCAACGGTTATGTTCGAGGCAGCTCCGAGAACACTGGCACGTGTCTCTTCTGTAGTGGATCAGGCCATAAATATCACGGACCACGGGTCACGGCTGAAGATTACATGACAATAATTGAAAAACTATATGTAGATAATTATGGCAGCAAAAAGCAAACTAAGAAAAAATTTAACTGACACGTTAAAACTTTTAGCGCGTAAATTAACTTACCCGCAATACCATCAAGTATTAGTAACGATTGACTCAGCAATGTGTGGAGTTGAGTTCGGATATGACGATACGAGTATATATAAATTTTTTGCTGACGCAGATGAAATCTATAAAAACAATAATAAATCTTCTAAAAACGTTAAAAGTAAATCAGCAGAGATTATTAACTTCAAAGTGATCAAGGGTGACAAGCCCAATGTTTGAAGCGTATAATTGTAGTATGAATTATGTTGATGAGTTTCAATCTTTACAAAATGTTATTGTAGAAGAAAAAATTTCTGGCGCACAGCTTACGTCGCTGATTGAAGACGTACAACAAAATTACGAGGTCGCCTCTCTAAGTCCTATTATTAAACACTTGGAGGCTCCTTATCGTGATTTACTCTCAAAGCTTATTAAGACTTATGGGCACTAAATTAGCAAGTGATCTTGTTAACAGTAACCATCAAAATGCAGAACAAAAACTTTGGCGCCATGTCATCCTTAATGCGTTAGAAGATGCGAGTGTTAGTTTAAATGACAGAAAGTCTTCCGTAAATAAATTTGAAGCACATAACTGGTTATTAAAATCGGATGACTTTGAAATAATAAGTTGGTGGGCTGGATGGGATCCAGAATTAGTTAGAGAAAATTATAAAAAAGCGGTAAAAAATATGACAATAACATTTACCTATAAACAGGTTAGATGGCAGAAATATTATGTTTTATATAAGAAATTACAAACAGAAAAAAATTTAGAATCTAGAGTTATTTTAAGAAAACTTGTGGAGTCCGCTCGTAAACAAGTATTTAATGCGCCCGCTTCAAATATTAAGAATTTTTATCAAATAATTTTATCTTAGAAAGTCATGGTGGAATACGGCGAGGTTTTCTACTCCCCGCCGTGTTCACTAACCCACGAGGTAAAAAATATGCAAATAAATGCATGATTAATATTACAAAATTACATGATTTAGGTAAAGTATAAAAAGATAAGGGGCCAGTCTCCCAGCCCCTTATACACAAACAAAGATAAGACGTCTAAATTGTTCGAACAATGCAGTATAACAAATTTTTTCGTAATACCTATAGCTTACAAATAAAAAATATTATTTTTTTTTAAATCAAGATTCATTTTAAGAATTAAGAAAAATAGCATAAATAAAGGGTTTTTAGTGTATTTCTTTCTTAAAGTTTAAGAATTTTATTAAAATGAAAATATTTTTGACCCCTTTTTTTGCAAATAATTTAAATGTTTTATTAATTTGTAAGGTAGAGGTATTAGTAAATTAAGAATTTTTGGTATATTAAAATACAATGAGCAACAGAAGATCTAAAGCAGTAAAAACAATAACAGACTTGACACCAAAGCAAAAGGCTTTTGTTGATATTCTTGTAAGTAATTGGGGCCAAATGTCAAAAGCTGATGCAGTAAGACAAGCTGGTTATGAAACCAAAAGCCCAAATGGTGCTCATGAAATAGGTTCAAGACTAACAAACCCGGATAAAAATCCACATGTAGTTAGATACTTAGAAACAAAATTATTAAAAGAAAAAAGTATTTATGAAAAAGATAAATTAAAGAGATATAAAAGATTTGAGTATTTATCTAATAAGGCAGAGAATAAAGGTCAGATAGGTGTCGCCGTAAACGCTGAGTACAGATCTGGTCAAATGGCAAATATGTTTGTTAATCAAACAGAAGTTAAACATGTAGGACTGGAGGGTATGAGCCGTGAGCAGCTTGAGAAACGTCTTGGTGAAATCGAAAAGAAAATTGGAGAGGCCAAGAATATCATTGACATTACGCCAAAAGAAACTTCTTAAAGAAGGATGGCCTGGTTTTATAACTGTGTTTCACGAGGTTCATAATCCAGGTCTTAACATGAATGTTGGTAAGGTTAGAGTAAAAACAAAAAACAATATTACTAAACGTTACCATGCAAAATAAAAACAGTATTACTAAAAGTTACTATGTAAATTTAAAACACTATTACTAAAAGTTACCATGGGATTTTTTTATGCAACCAGAAAAACTAACATTAGAAAAAATTAAAAAGAAATATAAACTCGTAGAAGTTCATTGGTACGATATTACAAGTGAGAGTGGTTGGCAAAGTATTGAGGAAGCGAAAAATGTTAAATTAGCTGTGTGTATAACAAAAGGGCATTTGTTAAGTAAGAGTAAAGGCATATATAGAATTTTTGGCGATTATGCACTTGAAGATAATAAAAAAGATATTGCAGAAATAGGAAATTTAACTATAATTCCAAAAGGTTGCGTCATTGAAATTAAGGATATTAAAACTAAATGACACAATGTTTGATTACATTATCGCACTTATAATAATTTTCGTTATAAATCACCCTATTTTATTCATTGGGCTAATTTTTGTTATTCACTTTATTATTAAAAAATTCTCTTGACCTTTTTTTAATATCTTATAGTATCCCATCAACAAACAAAGGAGTAAATATGGGACTAGACCAATACGCTAAATTGAAAGGTCAAAAATTAAATTTTGATAAACTATTTAGTGACGACTGTAATCCAATAGAAGACGGCTTCTGTTGGCGAAAACATGCAAGACTTCAAGTTTTCATGAATAGTCAATGGATAAAACAAAATGAGCATAAATATAAAAAACAGTTAAAAGACGCTGGTAAAGGCGAACCTTTTAATTTGTCTCATTTAGGTTTTAACGCTGGTGAAGTGGTTTATATGACTGAAGAGGTTGTTAAAGACTTGGAAGAGGCAATAAAAACTGATTATCACAGATATTTTGCTAGTGATGGCTTTTTTTGGGGGCAACAATTCCAAGAGCAATCTGTTAAGGAATACAAAAAACAAGATAAAGAGTTTCTTGAGTTTTGTAAGAAGGCGTTAAAAAATAAACAGGTGGTTCAGTATGAGTGTAGCTGGTAAAGATTTACACAACCATTGGAACGAAAAAGCAAGAAAAGTTCTTGAAGGTAAAAAAATTATATCTGTACGATATATGTCTAATCAAGAGGCGGAGGAAAATGGTTTTGATAATAGACCTGTTTCTTTTAAACTTGATACGGGAGAAATCATCGTTGTTCAATCAGATGATGAGGGCAATAATGGTGGTTCTCTCTGTGTAATAAAAAAAGGTAAAATAGAAATTTTACCTACAATATAGAAAGGAAAAATATGTCTAAAGGTATGCAAATGTATCAAAGAGATCATTTCAGAGATAAGTTGAATAGAAAACTTGACCCTCTAATTGAACAAGAAGAGTTATTGTTAAAATCAACAATATCAGAAATGACCGAGAGTGTTGAAAAAACTCTAGCTAAAAAAATAGGTGCAGAGAAAATAATTGACAATCTTGAAAAAGCAGAAAAAGACCTAGAAATAGCAAGGCGAAAAGCAAGGTCATTTTTTGAAAACACAAGTAGAAAAAATAAAACTTACAGAGCAAATAAAGAGTGGTACTCAAAAGATGATGACGACTTTTCTAGAATAAGTGTTGAGTTTTGTTTAAACCAAATAAGAAAATGGGCAAAAGCACTTGCAGAGAAAAAAGCTGAAGAGACTAATCAAGGTAAGAAATTAGGATACTTAAAAAACCTTAAAGAGACTTGCAGAGACCAAGTAATGGAAGCAAATGTTTCAGAAGATTTAAAGAAATCTCTTGATGATGTTCTTAATAATGTTGGCTTGACTTGGAATAACAAAATTAAGGCATTACCGAAATCACAACAAAATTGATGACGCAATCAATATCATAGGCGACTTGATCGTCGCCTATTGATTTATCTAAAAACTTGACTAATATTCTCTCATGAAAAAAAGAGAGAGTTTATTGTGGGCAAAGATAAGAAAACTCAAGTTAATAGGTCAAATTTTTCGCATAGAAAGTAATACAATTAATGGAATACCTGATGTCTATTATATTAACGAGGGTAAGTCTATTTGGGTAGAGTTAAAGTCAAACGAAGTCAAGGATTTAGGACTTTCAAAATATCAAATTAATTGGCATATCGATCATCTAATACATGGGGGGAAGTCTTTTATCTTGCAAGAGACCCTCAAGCAAGGTCTCTTAAAACTTTACAAGGTGCGTGAAACGAGGCGAGTGGAACTTTTGGCAGAGGGGGAAGTTTCGAGTGCCACGCTTCTTTTACTTTTTGATCGAATGCTATGGGAAAATAAATCAAAATCCTAAAAATCACTATGCAACATTTTTAAAAATCGCTATGCGATTTTTAAACGTTGCTATGCGATTTCTAAACGTTGCTATGTGCGTGTAGCGTGGGTCTTGCTTCACGGCGGAAGCTAAAAGCTTATATGCAATTTTTTTAGAAAAAAAATTTAAAAATAATTTTTTGCGGGTTACTAATCACACAGCCCCGGCCCTGGCGGGCCGGGGCATATTTAAAAAAAGACTTGACAGCCTATTGTATCCCATGTTATAGAGACACTGTAGCGCCGGCACTCAATCTTTAAGATTCGATCAAAGGCCCTGCAATTAGGTCCCGGGATTTTCCCGCTGCAAGGGTTGCAGGTCCTGGGGCCGTAACACAAACAAAAGGAAAAAAATGAAATATAAAGATCTAGTAAAAGGTGACAAGATTCTAACAAAGCAGCTAGGTACACCAGTATCTGGTGAGCTCTTAGAATCAGTAAAGCAGGGCCGGGGCTTAAAAAATATTGTTTTAATATTTTCTAATGCTAAG
>CEQL01087248.1_pt1 | contig 14883 bp, 13 predicted proteins | sample 356281 | NCBI WGS metagenome assembly CEQL01 (sample SAMEA2621203, study PRJEB7988) | marine metagenome | biome: marine biome (ENVO:00000447); feature: surface water layer (ENVO:00002042); material: "saline water (ENVO:00002010), including plankton (ENVO:xxxxxxxx)" | depth 5 m
GGAAAATCAGTTTCTCCAAAAATTAGACCAATCATAATTTAATTTTGCGGCGAGCAAATAGGTCTTTTCTTATCTTTCTCAATAAATCTTATAACTTCTGAAACAAGCTCATTGTCTTTATACTCACCGTTAATTTTACTTAAATTTTCGTGAAGATTTTTTGAAGAGAAAATTTCTTTGTAAGCCTTATCTAATCCCATTATTTTTTTATTGTCATATTTTTTCCTACGCAAACCAATAAGATTTATGCCTTGAAGATAATTTCTGTTTCCAATAGATAAACCAAATGGTGTTACATCCTTAAGTACACCTGTCATTCCTCCAATCATTGCTAGTCTCCCAATTCTTGTAAACTGTTGAACAGCGGAGTTGCCTCCAATTACTACAGAGTCCTCAATTGTAACGTGGCCTCCAAGAGGAACATTATTTGCAATTATTACATTGTTTCCTATTTTACAATCATGAGCAATATGAGATGAAATCATAAATAGATTACTATTACCTATTTCAGTTTTAGAACCGCCACCCTCTGTGCCTGGATTTATAGTGACATACTCTCGAATAGTATTTTGCTCACCTATTATCAGACTATTTTTTTCATTTTTAAATTTAAGATCTTGAGGTTGAGTGCCAATGCTAGCAAAAGGAAAAATTTTAGTTCCTTTTCCTATTTTAGTATTTCCCTCAATATGAACATTGGAAATTAGTTCTACATTTTCAGATAGTTCTACGCCAGGCCCAACGTAACAAAAAGGGCCAATTTTTGCTTTTTCAGAAACTTTTGCGTTTTTATCAATTACACTCGTATTATGAATCATTATTTTCTATCTACAATTGTTGCTGACCACTCTGCGTCTGCCATTCTTTTTCCTTCAACTTTTGCTGTTCCTTTGTATTTCCAAACTCTTCCATGAGATCTTATTGCCTCTATTTCTAAATGGAGTTCGCAATCTGGTATAACTGGATTTCTGAACCTGGCCTTATCTACTCCCATTAAATAAACTAGTTTATTCTCATATTCTTTTGGATCGATCCCATATGCTGTTAGGGCTGCTGCTGCTTGACCAAATGCTTCAACAATTAATACTCCAGGCATAACGGGCTGATCTGGAAAATGTCCTTGAACATAAAAACCATTTTTTTTTACGTTCATGATTGCAGTAGCTGATTTAAGATGAATAATATTTGTTAGTTTATCAATTAAAAGCATTGGTGCTCTATGAGGAAGCAGTTTTTCAATTATTTTTCTATCTATTTCTGTAGCTTTCATTATTTTTTATTTTTCTTTAAAAATTCTTTTAGTGAAACAGCTGGATATCCCATAACAATCTGATTATTTTCAATATCTTTCACAACTCCACTTCCGCCTCCAATTTTAACATTATTTCCTATTTTTAGATGTCCTGAAACACCGGCTTGACCTCCAATTTTAACATTATTTCCTATTTGAGAACTTCCTGCAAAACCAACTTGTCCTGCTATCATGCAATTTGATCCAATTTGAACATTATGGGCAATATGAACTTGATTGTCTAAATATGAATTTTCTCCAATGATTGTATCATCTACTGAACCTCTATCGATTGTACAACCTGATGCTATTTCAACATTATCTTTTATTATTACTTTTCCAATATGGGGAAATTTAAAATTTTTACCCTTTAAAGGAATAAAACCAAATCCTTTTTGTCCAATCTTACAGTTGTCCTGTATCACTACATTATCCCCTATATATGATTTCCTAATAATTGATCCATATCCAATAACACAATTTTTTCCAATTTTAACATTATGTTCAATTATAGAATTTGATCCAATTTCAGAGTTTTTACCAATTTTTACATTTTTACCAATTAAAACATTATTACCAAAACTAACATTTTTGAATGATCTTTTTTTAGGGGGTTTCAGTGAATTATCAATAAAATCTACGTCTGATGATGGGAAAATTTTCTTAATAATCTTTGCTAATTCGTACAGTACATTTTCTACAATTATTTTCTCAGTAGTATTAGGTAAAAAACCTTCTAATTTTTTATTTGTTATACAAGCAGATGCTTTAGTTTTAAAAGCTATATCTTTATATTTAATAGAGTCAAAAAATGTTATTTGATTTTTGGAAGCAGAATAGATTGGTCTTATATCTTGTACAACAAAATTTTTCTTAAATTTTAATTTTGGGAATAATTTAGTTAATGTTATATTTTTTTTTTGAAAAAAAATATTTTTTTCCATTTATTATTTGAAATTAATTGACTTAATTTTCTTATTAAATAATGCCATAACTTCCTTAGTAATATCTAAAGCTTCATCTGCTAAAATTAGTTCTTTTTTATCAAGTACCATTCTTATTTTTTTTTCCACCATATATTCTTTAAGCACAGGATTTAAATTTTTAAGAAGTTCGTTTTTTGCAAATGTTCTTTGTTTAGCAACCTCCTCAAGTATTTTTGATCTTTCTTTTTGAAGATCTGAAACCTTTTTTCTTAGTCCAAGTATTTTCTTCTTATATTCATCTTCAGAAATTAATTTTTTTTGTTGAATTATTTTTTTTTCCTCATCTTGAATTGCTTTTTCTTTGGCATTTAGTTTTTTTACACCATCTTGGTATTTTTTTTTCAAAAATTTTTGGGCCTTACTACCAGCATCGCTTTCATTCAAAACAAATTTAAAATCCAAGTAATGAGGCAAATCTGCATAAGCGTTATTCAAAACCATTAAAGAAAAGATAAATAAAATAATTGATCTTTTTAATGTTTTCATAAGTTAAAAAGTTGTTCCTAAATTAAAAGTAAAGCTTTGTGTTTTATCTGTGCTTGCTTTTTCAATATTTGAGGAAAGAATAAAGCTCATAGGCCCTATCGGAGAGCTCCAATTTATAGCTATTCCTGCACTTGATCTTAATTTATTACTTTCATCAATACTGTCATCATAATCTACTCCCCAAACATTTCCTATATCTAAAAAGGTTCCAATTTCAGTTTTTGTATTGTCAGGAAGTAAATTTGGCAAATTGGCTTCTAAATTAATTGATGCCGCATAATTTCCTCCAATATGATCTGATCCGTCTATAGGTCCTACTTTTCCTCTCTCAAAACCTCTTAAACGATTTGAGCTCAAGTTTCTTCTTTTACTTAATCTTACATCGTCTTCACCCAAACCATTTATTGCTGTAAAATAAAATTTACTAGCACCTACTAAATCCTCTGTAAATAATTTATAATTGCTTAAACTAAGAGTATTACTTAAAGCTTTTTTATCAGCGTAAATCGGTAATGATTGATTAAAGCTTGCTACGTATCCCTTAGTAGGCATAAATGATCTGTTTCTTTTATCTAGTTTAAATCCATAAGCTCCAGACAAATCTAAAAATTCGCCTTTTTGTTTTTTTAAAGACTCAGATGCGTTATCAAGAGTTCTTAAATCATCAAAGCTAGCAGCAACTCCTAAATCCATGTAAAAATCTTTATATTGTTCAAAATTTTTATTTATTCCGGAACTTATCAAGGTATTTTCGTATCCTTGGTTTGGTTTATCGTTACTAGTGCTGCTGATATAATAATTTAACCTATTACCTGTAAAGTTGTGATTATTATCAGTATAATTAAATGTACCCCCAAAAGACTCACTATCGACTTCGATTTCAAAATCTATTTTGTTTCCTTTTCCAAGCCAATTATTTTCACTGACCATGATTGCAAAAGTTCCCCCAGTAGTCCCAACTCCGGCTCCAGCACTGATTTCACCTGTTGGCTGCTCTTCTACATTTATTGTGATGTCTTTTAAATTTTTATCTTCTAAACTTTTAGTTTCATATTTTACATCTCGAAATACTCCCCTGGCTTTTAAGTTTGAAATAGATTTGTTTAACGATAGCTCTGAATAAGGGTCACCTTCATCTAAAAGCAATTCTCCCCTAATAACTTCTTCATCTGTGACATTATTTCCAACGACATTTATACGATTTACTAAAATTTTTTCTGTTTCAAAAATATTAAACTTAATTTCAATATTATCTGCTTCGACTATTTCCTCTACATTGTGTTCGATAAACTGAAGATTGTTTTCCTCAATCAATATATCAATTTCTTCTAAAATTTCTTTAATTGAAAATGGAGAATAATAATCGCCTACATATTTTTCATAAACACTTTTCATGGGACTAAAAATTTCTTTATTTAAAACACTGTCAATATTTGTGGAAATTTTATTAATAGTATATCTTTGCCCGGCTTCTATAGAATAGGTTATATCAATATCATTATTTTCATTAATCGTGGCTGAACTGGAATTTATAACAACATCATAGTATCCCAATGACCTATAATAGTTTCTAAGCAACCTTTCATCCAACAAAACTAGCTGATTGTTAAATTTTGTATTTCCTGAAATTACTTTCCAAAATTTATGCTCATCACTTGCAATTATATCTCTTAATCTTTTATCGCTAATTTTTTTATCACCTAAAAACTTAATAGATGAAATTCTTGTGAGATCTCCAGAATTTATTTCAAAAACTAAATCTACCTTACCCTCAAGTTTTTTAATTTTTATTTCTACTTCAGCATTATTATAACCTAAGGAAGCATAAACGTTTTTGATCTTTTCTATATCTCTTGAAAGTTCTGATTGTATAAAAGAATTTTTTTCTTTTAATGTAATTATTTTTTCTAACTCTTCTTTTATTCTTTTACTTTTTTCACCTGTGATTATAAGTTGATTAATTAAAGGGTATTCTTTTACATTTACTATTAAAGTATTTCTGGAAATTTTTAAATTAACATCTTCAAAAAAATTCGTCTCAAATAAATTTCTTAAAATTTGATTTAATTTCTTTTGATCATAATCCTCTTTTAATTTAATTTCCCCATAAATTTTAATTGTCTCATCACTTATTCTTGAATTCCCATTAATACTAATGTCATTTATAACTTCAGATAATGCAGATGTTTGAAGTAAAATAACCAACAAAATTATATTATAAATTTTTTTCATTTTTTTGAACAAACTTCAAAGTAAGTAATCTAGCCCAATGGTCAATAGTTTTTATTTGATTTATATTTTTTGGAGTTCTTATAGCATATTTTCTATAATTTTGATCACTCAATATTTCTATTATTATTTTAGAAATATTCAAAAAAGATGTTTTATTTTGAAGAAAACACGATACCAAGGTCTCATTTGCAGCATTTAAAATTATAGGAGTTGATGGATATTCAATAATCTTATTTTTGATCTTTAAAATATTAAATCTCCTTTTATCTGGTTTGAAAAAAGAAAGGTTTTTTATTAAATTCGAGTTCTCTTTTTTTTTATAAAATTCATTTATTATTAATTTATTTTCAAATATTGCGTTAGCTATTGGAATTACCATTGATGTTTCATGATATAAAAATTTGGTTAAACCGTTTTTAAATTTTACTATAGCATGAACAAGAGATTCAGGGTGAATAAGAATGTCAATTTTATTTAGTGGGAAATCAAATAATTTTTGTGCCTCAATTACTTCAAAAATTTTGTTCATCATTGTAGAAGAGTCAATAGAAATTTTTTTTCCCATTCTCCATTTTGGATGTTTGAATGCTTGCTCTGGTTTGATATTTTTAAATCTTTTTAAATTATAATTTAAAAACGGTCCGCCTGAAGCTGTAAGATATATTTTTTCAATTTCTTTTTTCTCATAACTTTGGATTAGTTGCATAATTGAAAAATGCTCTGAGTCTATTGGAATAATTTTTGTATTATTTTTTTTTGCAATATTTCTTATCAAACTCCATCCGCATATAATTGATTCTTTATTAGCGATAAGAATTTTTTTGCTCTGTTTAATCATTGATATTGTTGGCTGTAAGCCGCTAATTCCTGGTATTGCTGAAACAGTGATATCAAATTTTTCTTTTTTTGGAACTTTTTCAAAATTATTAAAAATTTTTATTTTATCTTTTTTAAACTTTATTTTAATTTTTTCAAAAATTTTTCTATCATTTATTATAAAATATTTTGGATTATATTCTTTAATTTGTTCGCATATTTCTGAATAATTTTTATTAGCTGAAAGAAGTATTATTTTAAAAATTTTTTTCTTTCTTATTATAGATAAAGTAGTCGATCCTATTGATCCAGTGGAGCCAAGAATTGAAATATTTTTTTTCATTAATTAAATATTAAAGAAAACATGATGAAGCCTGCAGGAATCCCCAACAATATTCCATCTACTCTATCTAAAAAACCACCGTGCCCTGGTAAAAAATTTCCGGTGTCTTTTACTTTTGCCCTTCGTTTTAAATATGAAAAAAATAAATCTCCTAATTGACAAAAGATTGATGTTATTATTGCTACGATCAAGATTTTAATATCTGTTTTAAATGCTATAAAATAAAAAATAAAATACAGAGTAATAGAAGACAATATAATTGATCCAAATGATCCATAAATAGTTTTGTTAGGACTAATTTTTGTAAGCTTCGGGCCATTAAATATTTTACCAAATATAAAACCCCCTAAATCAGATGCAACACAACAAAATAATAATGAAAATAAAAGTATCTTAATTTGAAAAAAAATTGAGAAAATAAAAAATAAACCACAAAAAATAAATACGTACAAAATAAAAATTAAGTTAAATATAAATATTGAAAAATTTCTTTTTAAAACTTTCTTTATAAGTAATGAAAATTCAATAATAGAAAAAATGCCAACTACAATTAGAGTAAATAGTAAAACAGGACTATATTTTAACATCAATAGAGATAAAATAATTAGAAATAGAGAAGTGTGGATTCTTTTATTCAAATTCTTAGTCATTATATTGAACCAAAATTTCTTTTAATCTTTTTAAAGTTATTTATTATATTTTTATAATCACTTGTTTTAAAATCTGGCCAAAGTTTTTTAAGAAAATATAATTCACTGTAAGCCAGTTGCCAAAGTAAAAAATTACTTAATCTCTTATGCCCGCCAGTTCTTATCAAAATATCTGGATCTGGTATATTTTGAGAATAAAGATTTTTACTTAGATCGTTTATTGAAATTTTTTTTCTATTTTTAATTTTTTTTATCGCATTGATTATTTCACTTTTTGATCCATAATTTATTGCTAGATTAACAACAATTTTTTTATTTTTATTCGTAAGCTCTAAACTTTTTTTTAGGGTCTTTTGTATCTTTTTAGGAAGTTTTTTTAAATCTCCAAATAAGTTTAATTTTATCTCTTGTTTGATAATGCTTTTAATTTCTTTTGAAAAATAATTTTCTATTAACCTGAATAAAAAATTTATTTCTGATTTAGGTCTTTTCCAATTTTCAGTTGAAAAAACATAAAAAGTTACAAAAGGTATTTTTAATTTTATTGAACAACCTACAATATCTTTTACTGTATCAAGCCCTTTAAGATGACCGTAATTTCTACCTTTTCTTTTTTTTTCACCCCATCTGCCGTTACCATCCATGATAAAAGCTACATGGTTCAGGCTATTCATATCTGACTGATCTCTTTTTCTTTTTCAGATAATATTTTCTCAATATTTTCTATATTTGAATCCGTTAGTTTTTGTATATTTTTTTCAAAATTCTTATTATCGTCTTCTGAAATATTCTTATCTTTTAGTTTTTTCTTTAATTGCTCATTAGCTTCTCTTCTAATGTTTCTAATTGAAATTTTACTTTTTTCTACCATATTTTTTAAAACTTTAATTAGGTCTTTTCTTCTTTCCTCTGTTAAATCAGGAATTCTTAATCTGATAACTTGTCCATCTATTTGAGGATTAATTCCAAGTTCTGATTTTTGTATCGCACTCTCTATCAAATTTGTATTACTCTTATCCCACACTTGTATCGATATTAATCTAGCTTCTGGAACGCTAACAGTTGCGAGTTGGTTTATCGGCATCAATTGACCGTAAACATCAACCTTAATAGTATCAAGCATATTGGTATTTGCCCTTCCAGTTCTAAGTGTGGAAATGTCTTTTTTGAGAGACTGGATGCTTTTTTCCATTTTAAGTGAATAATTCTTTTCATTAAATTCACTGCTCATTTTTTTTACACTCCCTCACCTACTTTATATCTTATAAAGTCTAAAATTTTTATAGGCTTCTCAAATGAGTTTTCTTTCAAAATGTCTGATACTTTTTTTTTGGGGTCCATGATCCAGATTTGGTTTAAAAGTGAGTTATCGTTTAAAAATTTTGATATCTTACCCTTTGAAATTTTTTCAGCCATTTCAACCGGTTTTCCTGAATTTGTGATCTCAGCTTTGATAATTTCTAATTCTTTGTTTACTGTTTCTTTATCAATGCCATCTTTGTCAACTGCTAAAGGGCTTGAGGCAGCTATATGCATAGCTATTTTATTACCAATATCATCGTTTTTGCCTTTAAGAATTCCATCTAATTTTACGATGGAAATTATTTTTCCTATACCTTTATCTAAAGCGGCATGCACATAAGAAAAATTCATCCCATCGTTATTATCAAAAAAATTTGTTCTTCGAATTGTAATTTTTTCGCCAATTTTAGCAATTAAATTTACTAAATTGTCTTTTACCAAAATTTGATTTTTCATTTTTGTTTCATTTAATTTATTTAAATCACCTTTTACTTCAAAGTTTAACTCTGATAATTCTTTGCAAAAATTTATAAAATCTTTATTTTTTGCTACAAAATCAGTTTCGCTATTTATTTCAATTATTGAAATCTTTCCATTATTGTCTCTTACTAAAGCTAAACCTTCTGAGGCTGTTCTGCTCATTTTTTTCGAGGCTTTGGCGATTCCCTTCTTTCTTAAAAATTCAATAGATTTTTGTATATCCCCCTTGCTTTCATCCAGAGCTACTTTACAATCTTTAAATCCTACTCCAGTTAATTCTCTTAGCTTTTTAATATTGTCTAACAAGTCTTTATTTGACATTTTATTTAAGATAAAAATTATTTTTGTTTAGCTTTACTTGTTTTTTTTGTCTCAACGTTTTCATCTGAACCTTTAATAAATTTTTCAGCATCTTTAATAGTATTTTTTAAAAGTTCACAATATAAATTAATAGATCTCCTAGCATCATCGTTTCCTGGAATTGGATAGTCTATTCCAGTCGGGTCTGAGTTGGTGTCTAATACAGCTATTATTGGAATTCCTAATTTTTTTGCCTCTGCAACTGCTAAAGACTCAATATTTGTATCTATAATAAAAATCAAATCAGGTGTTTTTTTCATTTCAGAAATTCCACCTAGTGATCTTTGAAGCTTGTCTTTTTCTTTACCAAACTTTAATATTTCTTTTTTAGTGAAACCCAAATTCTCTTTTGACAGCTGATCTTCTAATTTTTTTAGTCTTTTAATAGAATTTTGTATGGTATTCCAATTTGTAAGCATACCGCCAAGCCACCTGTGATTTACATAATATTGTCCGGTTTGTTTAGCTAGTTCACTTACTTGCTCAGAAGCTTGTTTTTTTGTAGAAACAACTAATAATTTTCCACCACTAGAAATTACTTTATGTACTTGTACTAAAGCGTTTTTTATAAATTCGACAGTTTGAGTTAAGTCAATAATATGAATAGAATTTTTTTCCCCAAAAATATATTTTTTCATTTTTGGGTTCCACCTAAGTGTTTTATGTCCAAGGTGTACGCCAGCTTCTAAAAGTTGTTTTATGTCTACTTTTGGTACGTTCATATATTTTCCCGGTTAATCCACCACAATATTTCCAAATTTTGGACCGGTAGGGTAATGCCCTTACTACTGTGTGCGAAATAAGCATCACATATATACAATCAAGCTAAAAAATCAACTATCTAAACTGTTATTTTTCCCACATAATTCTTAGCTTTTAAGGTTTTTAAATGATTAAGGTCAAATTTTCTGTTTTCTTGTAATGAATAATAAGCCTTTTTATTTTTTTCTGGCACCACCAAATTAATTTTTGTATTTCCTTTATTAGAAAAAATTTCTTTAATTTCATCTAAATTGTAATTTTCTTTCAGCTCAATTGTGACTGTTGTGTACGGTTTATTAATTATATCCTGAAGACTTGAAATTTTTCTAATATTAATTCTTTTTTTTGTATCGTTATTAGCAACAGTGTCTTTTTGTAATGACAAAACAAAAGTTTCTGACTCCTTAAGTATGGATCTATTAGCAACTAAGATTTCTGCAAATAAAAAAAGTTCAAATTCAGAATTCTTATCAGTAAATTTAACAATAGCATATGGGGTGCCTTTTGCGCTTTTTTTTTCTTGTATTGACATAATCGTTCCTGCGACTAAACCCTCTTTGCTGTTATTTTCATAAAATTTTTTATAAGTAATAATATTTAGTTGATTAAAAACTTCTTCAAATTCATTCAATGGATGATCCGTTAAATAAAACCCAATAGATTTAAACTCCTCAGCTAAAAGATCTTTTTGTTTCCACTTAGTAGAGGGTACAAACTCAAAAACCTCATTATTATTTTCATTATCTATAAAGAGGTTCGCTTGATGACTGTTTTTTTCATCATTAAGATTTTTTATGTACTGAATAATTTTAGGTATCGAAGTCAAAATTTTATTTCTGTCTTTGTCAAATTCATCAAAGACACCTGCTTTAACTAGTCCCTCTAGTTGTAATTTATTTATATCTTTTGCATTAACTCTATGCATAAAATCTGTAAAAGATTTAAATTTTCCATTTTTCTCTCTTTCATTAACAATGTTTTTTATTGCTTCGTAACCAACGTTCTTAATTGCTCCTAAACCATAAAAAATCTCACCATCTATTGCTCTAAAATTTGAAAAACATCGGTTTATCGATGGGTTAATAATCTTAATATTTAATTTTTTTAGTTCTTCAACAAATTCTCTTAATTTTGTAGTGCTTGTAAGCTCTGTAGACATTGTTGCAGCTATAAAATCTTCTTTATAATACGTTTTTAAATAAGCTGTTTGATAAGCTATTAATGCATAAGCTGCGGCATGGCTTTTATTAAAACCATATTGAGCAAAAGGCTCGATTTTAGTAAAAACAAAATTAGCTACGTCTTTAGTGATACCTTTTTTTAAAGCTCCATTAATAAATCTTTCTTTCTGTCTATCAAGCTCAGCCTTCTTTTTTTTACCCATAGCTCTTCTCAATATGTCTGCTTCACCTGCAGTAAAACCTGCAAGTGTTTGCGCGATTTGCATTACTTGCTCTTGATAAATAATAATTCCATAAGTTGATTTTAATATATCTTTCAAACTTGGATGAATGTAATCAGGCTCTTTAACTCCATTTTTACAATCATTATAAATAGGAATGTTGCTCATTGGTCCTGGTCTATACAAAGCCACGAGAGCGATAATATCGTCGAATTTGTTGGGTTTCATTTGTCTAATTGCATCTCGCATCCCGGCGCTCTCAAGTTGAAATAACCCTGTTGTTTCACCAGTGGAAAGCATAGAAAAAACTTTTTTATCATTACGATCGATTTTACTAATATCTAAATAAATCTTTTTTGAATTTAATCTTTTAATAGTGTTATCGATAACAGTAAGAGTCTTTAAGCCAAGTAGATCAAATTTAACTAAACCTGCATTTTCTGAGGAGTACATATCATACTGTGTCGATGGTAAAGTTAAATTTGAACTGTGGTCTATATATAAAGGGAAATTTTTTGCTAATTGATCACCAGCGATAACAACTCCCGCAGCATGGGTTGCCATATTACGGTTCAGCCCCTCTAATTTTAAAGAAAGATCTAAAAGTTTTTTAACTTTATTATTATTTTTTACTTCCTCTTTAAACCTTGGCTCTCTATCAATGGATTCTTGAAGTGTTAAAGGCCTAGATGGATCAAACGGCACCATTTTACAAATTCTATCTACATGACCATAAGAAAGTCCTAAAACACGGCCAACATCTCTTAAAACCATTCGAGCTTTTAATTTACCAAAAGTAATAATGTGGGCAACGCCATTATTGTACTTTGTTTTTAAATATTCAAATACTTGATCTCTCTTTTCTTCGCAAAAATCTATGTCAAAATCTGGCATAGAAATTCGATCTGGGTTTAAAAACCTTTCAAAAATTAAGTCAAATTCAATCGGATCTAAGTCTGTAATATCTAAGGAGTAAGCTACCAAAGATCCTGCTCCAGAACCTCTGCCTGGGCCGACTGGAATAGAATTTTTTTTTGCCCATTTAATATAGTCAGAAACTATTAAAAAATAACTAGCATAATTCATGGAATTAATAATATCTATTTCATGTTTTAATCTATCCTCATAAATAATTTTGATTTGTTCTTTTGATTTATTCTTATTTTCTTTAAATAGTAAATTCTTTAATCTATTCTCAAGTCCCTGCTTTGCTAGCTTTAATAATACCTCCTCAGGAGAAATACCTTCTTTACTTGCAATAGAAGGTAAAATTGGTTGTGATTTTTTTGGTTTGAAATTAAATCTAAGATGAAAATTATAATTATTTTCTAATGCCTCTGGAATATCTGAGTATAATGTTTTTATTTCTTCTTGAGTTTTAAAATAATGCTGATTACTATATTTAAATCGATTTTTGTCATCTACAAAATTTTTTTCTCCAATACAAATTAAAGCATCATGCGCCTCGTACATTTCTTCACTTAAATAAAAAATTTCTTGTGTTGCAATAAGTGGTAATTGAAACGATTTTGATATGTTAAGCAAATAATTTTCAAAGTTTTTTTCTTGAGGTTCGTTATGACGTTGAATTTCTAAATATAATCTATCTTTAAAATTATCTTTTAAAGTGCTTAATATTTTTTTGAAATCTTTAAGTTTATTTTTATAAAAAAGCTTACCAAAAAAGTTTGTATAATTGCCAGTTAATAAAATTAATCCTTGATTATTTTCAGTAAGATCTTTTAATTCACAACTTGGGTCTTTTGTAGACTCACTTTTCAAATAACTTAACGAAGATAACTTTGTTAAATTCTTATACCCTTCCTCAGATGTTGCATACAATGAAACTTTACCGACTATATCGGTTGTATTTAGGTTTATTTGTGTTCCAATTATTGGATGGGTTCCAACTTTCGATATTTTTTCAGCAAATTCTAGAGCACCACATAAATTGTAACTATCAGCTAGACCGATTGATTTTATTTTATTAGACTTACAATAATCAGCTAGCTCATCAATTTTTATAGCACCTTCACATATTGAATATTGAGTATGTACTTTTAGATGATTAAAATTTTTATCCTTAACGAGCATTCACTCGTTTTATAACACCGTTTGAAATAAACAACTTGTAATCTGCCTTGTTAGCAAGTTCTCTATTGTGAGTTGCAAAAATTATAGTTTTTTTCAATTTTTTTAATTTTAAAAAATATGAAAATATTTCATTTGAAGTTTTATAATCTAAATTACCAGTTGGCTCATCTGCTAAAATTAAGTTTGTTTCTGCTACTAATGCCCTTGCTATAGCTACCCTTTGTTGTTCTCCACCTGAAAGTTCAGTTGGAAAATGTTGAGATCTTTCAAAAATTTTTACAACTTTAAGAATTTTTTCCGCCTCCTTTTTAGCATTCGCTATTTTTTCACCCCTTATAATTAATGGCATCATAACATTTTCAATAGCAGTGAAATCATTTAATAAATTATTATCCTGAAAAATAATCGATATGTTCTCTCTTCTTGTTTCATCTTTTTTTTCGTCTGTAAATTTATTTGTTAGAATATTATTTAATTTTATTTCTCCTTTTGTTGGTTCATCCAATAAAGCGAGTAAATAAAGTAATGATGATTTTCCTGAACCAGATGGGCCAACCAATGCTACGAGATCTCCCTGATTAATTTTTAAATTGAGATTATTAAATAATGTTATATTTCCATCAAAATGATTGTAGGTTTTTTTAAGATTTACAGTTTCGATTAGAGTTTTACTCATATTTTAATGCTCTAAATGTTTTCATTTTTGAGATATGTCTTGCTGGAATATACGAAGCTATAACAGAAACTAATAGTGAGAGAATGAAAATTACGAAAATTGAATTTAAGCTAATCTCACTCGGTAATCTATCTAAAAAATATATATCGCTTGGAAATATTTCTAAATTAAAAACTGCTGAAAGAAAAATTCTAATTTTCTCAATATTCGATGAAAATATAATTCCTAGAATAATACCTGATACTGTAGCAAAAAAACCTATTGTAAAACCCGTTAAAAAAAAAGATTTTTGTATTGAGGCATTGCTAAGGCCTAAAGTTTTTAAAATAGCTATTTCTTTAGTTTTATTTTTAATTAGTATTGTAAGTCCAGAAATAATATTAAATGCTGCTACTATAATTATTAAAGTAAGTATAATAAACATTACATTTCTTTCAACTTTTAGAGCGCTAAAAAAAGACTTATTTAAATCTGACCAAGTATAGATAAAATAATTTTGACTAAATTTTTCAATTTCTTTTTTATATGAATTAGCCTTAATTGGATCTTTTAGGTAAATTTCTAAATTTTGATCTTCGATATTCTTATCGAATATCGACAAAACGTCTTCTGTTGTTAAAAAAATAATGTTCTGGTCAAATTCAACAAAACCAGTATTAAATATTCCTGCTACATTGAAATTTTCCTGTTTTGGTAAATTCCCTAGAGGAGTAGCTACAAATGATGAAGACATTAAATTCACTCTATCTCCTTCATTTAAATTTAGATTAAACGCAAGTTCAGATCCTATAAATACATTATTTTTTTTGAAATTTTTAATATCACCGTTTACAATGTTTTTTTCTAAAAATTCTTTCGTTTTTTTTTCTTTATAATTTACACCTTTAAAAATAATACCTTTTGCTTGATCGTTATTTATAATTACACCCTCTCCTGAAAAAGTTTTGCTTATTGAAATACCGTCAAAATTATTTTTAATTTTTGAAATATATTTATCATCAAT
>CEQL01149281.1_pt1 | contig 14865 bp, 13 predicted proteins | sample 356281 | NCBI WGS metagenome assembly CEQL01 (sample SAMEA2621203, study PRJEB7988) | marine metagenome | biome: marine biome (ENVO:00000447); feature: surface water layer (ENVO:00002042); material: "saline water (ENVO:00002010), including plankton (ENVO:xxxxxxxx)" | depth 5 m
TGACTCGTCTGTATTAAGACCGAGCCACGCCCTACACTTGGAACAGGAATTTCCTCAAGAATGGTTTTACCATTTTTAAAGGATTGAAGAATTTGTTTCATTTATGATATACTCCAAGGGAATTGCTTAAGCCAACTTTGGATTGATAGTAAACTCAAAATATTATAACTATAATCTGTTTTATTCTTATAATTATCCATAATCATTTCTTGAATTATCGGATAATTGAAAATGCCATCCTTTTCTATATTTTCTTTACTCAAATCTTTTAAAATAAGATTTTTGAATTCTTTTTTTATTAGCCCATTTACAGGTGCACCAAAACCTGTTTTTGATCTATAAACCACTTCTTTGGGTAGATATTTCTCAGCTACTTTCTTTAGTATATACTTTGGCATACCACTTTTCATTTTTATGGATTCAGGAATATGACCTGCAAGTTCTACTAAATCAAAATCTAGATAGGGGACTCTTGCTTCAACACCCTCAACCATAGATAATTTATCTGTATAATTTAAATTATGATCAATTAAAAAAGTATTCTGCTCTAAAATTAACATTTGATCAAGTTTTGACATATTGGAACACTCTGATAATAATTTTTCCCCGTAGCTATAAGGATTGTATTCTGGAATTTTTAACAAAAATTTATCAGAAAGCATTTTAGATACAAAGTGATTTGATGGCAACCAATTAAAATATCCTAATAATTGATCCATATTATTCTCGCCCCAATCTCTACTAAATTTCTTTAAACGACGAGTTTTTGTATTTGAGAATGGTATGATTTGTATAAGATTGGATAGTATTTTTAATAAGCTCTTAGGCAAAAATTCCAGTTTATTGTTTAGTAATAAAGCTTGATGCCTTCGGTAGCCTGAAAAAACATCATCGCCACCTGCTCCACCAATTAAAACTTTAATATCCTTACTTTTTGCTAAACGTGAAATAACCGACACATTAATTGGGGCAAGATCAGCTTGTGGCTCATCTAGCTGCCAAATCATCTTATCAAATGAATCAACCCAAGAATTTCTACCGTCAATAACATTTAAAGAAACACCTAAATGTTCTGCAACTCTATTTGCATATGGAAGATCATCCGTGTAGCCATCCAAACGACTATCTTTAAACTGATCTATTGTGAAACATTCTAATTTATTATTTGATCTTTGAGCTCTTGCTATAGCAACTAATAAACTTGAATCTAACCCACCAGATAAAAAAAAACCTAATGGTGCATCAGAAAGGAGTTGCCTTTCAACAGCAACATTCAATGCATCATCGATTTTATTGATCCATTCTGATTCAGATAAATCCCAATATTCTCCATTAAATAATTTATGAGTAGATATTCTCATTTGCTTTGTTACTAATGTCTCAGTATCAATTTCCATTATTTGACCTGGGATAAGTTTACTTATGTACTTGTACATTGTTCTGGAACCTGGTGACCACAGAAATGTTAAATGGTTTACGATAGATTCAAAATTAAGAGTTAAATCAAAATTTTTAATATTTATTAATGTTTTTATTTCAGAAGAAAACGCGATTTCCCCATCCTTATTATAAATGTATAAAGGTTTGACGCCAAACTGATCACGGACTAAGAATAACTTATTTTTCTTCTTGTCATGCATTGCAAAAGAAAAAATACCATTAAAATGCTTGACAGCATCTTTTCCCCATTCAATCCAGCTGCACATTAAAGTTTCTGTATCAGATGTTGAATTAAAAGTATAACCTTTATTTATTAGATCTTTTCTAATTTGCCAATGGTTATATATTTCACCATTATACACTAATGTATATCGACTGTCTGAACTTTGCATAGGTTGATTTCCAAGTGATGATAAATCTTGAATACTTAAACGTGTATGACCTAAATAAACATTCTGTAAATTAATAGATCCTTGGGAATCTGGACCTCTGTGGGCGAGACTGTTTAAGGGATCGTTAATCCACTTAGTATTTATACTACCTATTATACCGCACATATTTCCTCTTCGTTAATAAGTAAATGAGCAGTGCCAATAACTAGCAAATCATATAAAGAGTTTGGAAAGTCTTCATAGTATATAGTATATCTAGAGATGCCGTTTATGTTTACAAAAAGCAATGAAACAAGTTTAGTAACATTTACCCGTTCCCAAAACCCAATCTCCCATATAGCTAATAAATTTTTTGCCAATGTAATTCATTTTTATTTCTTTGAAATTTCTATTAATTCTAATAGTAACTGAAAATAATTATCTTAAAAAGCAGTGATCGTATGATTATTAATTGCAATTTTAACAGGATTGAAGGCACCTCTATTTATTCTATAAATATTATTATCCTGTTTTATCATTTTTTAGCAACTTTCTAATTCTTTAAGAACTTCACTAGTTACATTATTATTCTGACCATACCATATAGGTAGACAAGCATGAAAATCTGCAACTGCGTTTGGCACACCAATTGCATAATCATAAACTGGAGATGTTTTTGTTTTTAAATATGGGAAAGCCTCCAAAATATGAATATCAGGAGAAATTAAAATAAACTTGTAATAATTTCCAAAGTGTCCATTTTTATTCTGCGCAATATACTTTATTCCCTTCCGATTACAGACCTCCATATATTTATCAGCGATTTTTATTTTATTTTCAACAATGTGTTTCCAATCCTTAACTATCGAAAAAGTCAACAATGCCTGCACCTCTGATATCCTAATATTATTACCAAGCTCAAGTTTTTGATCAAAACGGTCATATATTGCAAATTTCGATATCATCTCACCAATTTCTAGATCATTTGTAACAACAAGTCCACCTTCTCCTGCCGGTATAGCTTTTGTCGCATAAAAAGAGTATACACCTGCATCTCCAAATAGTCCTGAATGTTTACCACATAAAGTTGCTCCAAAACTATGTGCACAGTCTTCGAGTAAAATAATATTTTCATTTTTGCATAAATCTGCTATTTCTTTCATATCAGGATTAATAATTCCACCTATATGAGATAAGAGTATAATCGATCTGCCTTTTTCATTATCATTCATTTTAGAAATAGAATTTTTAACATCTGAGAGTGATGGCATCAATGACTCTAATTGGCAGTCTATAAATCTTCCTAATTCACAGCCAGACGCAGGAACCATTGCTTTAACACCATACATCGTATTAGCTTGAATTAAAACAGTATTTCTATTTTTATAATGTCTATAAATGGATAGTAAAGCAACTAGACCAGCACCATTTGAGTTTGTACAAACTGATATATTTGCTCCAGTTAATTCTTGGACGAAATAACTCAATTCTTTATTCCACTTTCCTTCAGCAAAGTGACCTGTTTCAAAGATTTCATCTAAATTAGATTTAAAATAATCAATTGAGGTATCAGGTATTTTTATCATTCCCATAAATAAATCCTTTAACTTATTACTTTTTTGAATCGTACCATGTTGTATTTGCAATCAAAGAAGAATGCTCTCCATTATCAATGATTGTACTAAAGTTCTTTCTGGGGTTCTTTAGATAAACTCTCCGATAAAATTCAGGAGCAAGGCTAAACCCCAGGGTGAATTTCCCAGGAATAATTGACCACATATTACTTTTATCTGGTAGTGCATTAATATGATATAGGTAATTCCTGTCTTGATTTTTAAAAATTATTTCATTCTTTTTGCCAATATATCTATCAATTACTTTCATGTTAGGGTTTAATTTTTTATGCTGGCTTATCACAAAGTCTAAGTATGCATCGCACTTCTCTATTTTATTTAACGAGATACCACCTATAAGCCCCATCCCGTCCTCTTTTTTTAGAATGTTTATACATTTTTTTGGAAAATAATCTAATTCAACAAATGAATTAGTATCATCCCCTATTCCTTCTACAATTGCAATTGGCGCATAGGAGGTTTTAATATTTCCATCTATGAATTTTGGAGTACCAGCGCCAGCACAGATAACAACTTTCTCTGCTAAGAATGATTCTTTTTCACCATTGATAATATGTTCACTATCTAAGCTATCAATACTATTTATTTTATTATCAACTGAGACATTAAGCCCATTACCTATTGAAGTTGTTATAAGGTCTCGTAAAAGGATCCTTGAATTAGTAGTAAAATCTGTAGTTTTTAAATCAAAAAATTCTTCATTGCTTACAAGTAATTTTCTCATTTTTTTAAATGCACTAAACCATAAATTCTTCTTGATTGGCTCTAACTCTCCAGCACGACGCCTAAGCCAATCATGCTTATGTAATTTTTCATTTATATGAATAGATCTTGCAACTCCAAAGATCCAAGGAAGGGTGAGTTTTCTTCCTTTTATTCTGTATTTAAAATGGATGTAATTTTGTGAAAACCATGAATTGCATCCATCGTCTTCGATGGATAATCCTTTTACTGTTGGGCTAAGATTCATCCTACTGTAGCAAGAATAGTATTCAATTAAATCATCAATTGCACCTAAAATAAATTTAAGTGTAATTAATTTATCTGGTACAAGAGTATACAAAGCACCCGTGTGAATCCATTCATGAAACTCTCTAGTTGTCTCAGAGGCAAGTTTTTTATTTTTATCTATTAAAACAACTGAGTGCCCTTCTCTGGTGAGAATTTCACTAATTGCAATTCCTGCAATACCTCCTCCCACAACGGCCCATTCATATTTTTTCTTTTTCATCATAACTAAATTAATAAAGGCTTTATAGTTTTCTGTAAACCATTCTCAAGGTTGACAAAGTTTTCCAAATCTACATTCAAGATTTCTCTTATTTTTTCATAAGTCCCCTCTGATTTTTCAGGGTCTCCTTTAGGTAATTCTTTTTTAATAACCTTGGGATCCGCATTTAGAATTTCCTTTATAGTATTTAATAAAACATCAACTGAGGTGGATTTCCCCGTGCCAACATTAAAAAATTCACAAATATCGTTTTTATTTAATGTATCCATCGATTTTAGCATAACATTAACAATGTCATCTACATAAACAAAATCTCGAGTTTGATACCCTCCATTAACTGTTATTGTTTTACCTCGAAGAATTCTATCAATAAATATAGAGATCACTCCGGAATAAGGGTTGGATGGGTCTTGTTTTGGACCATAAACATTAAAAAACCTTAGCCCTATCGATTTAACATTGTAAATATTAAACATCATTGATGCATATTCTTCCATAGTTAACTTATCCAAAGCATAGGGTGAAAGTATTTCAAAATTACTTTTTGAATCATCTCCTAAAGAAAGATTGCCGTATATTGCGGATGAAGAAGCGTATACTACTGGAATTCCTAATTCTTTTGCCCATTCAAAAACTTTTAACGAGCTTAATAAATTATTTTTTGAGCTAGAAAAAAAGTTGTCTATAGAATATGGTACAGAAGCTTGAGCAGCTAAATGAAAAATACCATCTATATCGTCAATTTCATCACTTTTAATATCCTGAACCTGACTATTTATCAATTTATCCAGAGCTTTTTTTGGAATATTTTCTAATAGGCCACTAGACAAATCATCAATAATAACAAGATCCACTGAATTATTGACTAAATTTTCAATAAGATTAGAACCAATAAATCCTGCTCCACCAGTAATTAAATATTTTTTAGGCTTGTTCTTGATATCTAATACCTCAATTCCTGCACTAGTTCTCAGCAATCAGATTTTTCATTATTTTAAATGTTTTAAATGTAACTTCCTCATAATTAGGAAGCTCTTTAACTCTCTCCAATGATTTTTGACTCAATGACTTCCTTAAATCTTTATCATTAATAACTAATTCTATTTTCTCTGCTATCTCTTCCGTTTTTTTAGGATCAAAATAGATTGCAGCTTCTTGGCATGTTTCTGGCATAGCAGTTGTATTTGAGCATATAATTGGTGTGCCACAACTCATCGCTTCAACTAAGGTATAAGCAAAGTTTTCATATGGAGAAGGGAAAATTAAGAAATGACATCTTTTATATAGATACTGTAATTCATCTATTGCAACAGTGTTGAGTAAAAAAACAGATTTTTGCAATGAATGGTTATTTATTTGAGATTGAATCTTTTTATGATAATTAGTATTTATTATTCCCCCTGCAATTAATAGCTTATATTGATTCCCTGTTTGTTTTTGAGCTATTGAAAAAGCGGATAACATATTTAAAATATTTTTATATGGGTATAGATGAGACACACATAATATATAAGGTTCAAATATTTTATATTTATTAATTAAGCCACTATTTAAATCAGTTTTATTACTGGTATAATACACATCTTTACCAATATTTATTACATGAGATTTTTTTTTATCTATACCATAATTATTTAAAAAAAGTTCTTTCGTGTAATTTGATTCAAAAATTACAGCATTTGCACTACGTGCTGATGCTATCATAACATACTTATTAATATATAGTTCAAATCTTTCTTTAGCAGAAAAATGTTCTATAAAACTTTTTAAAAATGGACCAATTGTTCCAATCCAGACTATAGATTTAACTGGTGAAAAAATTGGAGCAATATTGCCAGGGCAAAATAGGACATCAACTTTATATGCAATCAATATAAATGGTAAAATAGTTTGCTCCCATAATACTCTTGCAAATCTTGACATGCCTGCAAACCTACTAATAAGTATTTGAATATTTTGACTTTTTACGTTCTTAAGGAGGTCAATATTTTGTTTTCTTATAAAAATAATAACGTCTATATCATCCATCTTGGTGAAATATTTAATCATATTAATTAACTGAGTTCTAGAACCACCGCTGGGGTTATAGGTTGCGTTAATTGCGATTTTAATTTTACGTTGTTTTTTATTTATAATAGCTTAATCCTTTAAAGTTGCGTTAAAGTAATGAAGGTTGAGAAATATTTCTTGGCCTGTTCAAGGCACTTTTTTATTAGAACAAAATCTCAAGTAACCACCTTCTTCAGACCCTGAACATATGCCCACCAGCCCAAGCCATATCCCAAAAATAGATATGAATAAATTTCCTTTCTCATTAACACGGGACTATGAAGTGCTGTTATAATTAACAAAACTACTAGAGCTAAACTATAATTTGCGATTTCTTTAACTTCGGGCGGCAACAATACGAAACCTATAGTTTTTCTCATACTTATGATAAATAATAATAAAATACTAAAAATAATAAACATACCTACAATACCATACTTTGCGAATAATGTACCAAGTAACAAATCTCCTGATGCGCCTACACGTCCTTTGAAAGAAGAATAACCATTACCCAACGGAATCAATACAGGATTCTCAAATATTTGACTAAATACACCTTGCAAATTTTGAAAAAACATATCAAAGAATGAATGGTCATCAGCAAATTGAAGTTTAAATAAAGAGTTTTTAAAATATTGACTGTACATTAAATAAAAAGTTTCTCTAGCATACCATAAAACTAGTATCGAAGCAAAAATAGATATACTAAATATTCGTATAAAATAATTGAATTTTTTTCTATTGAAAGAGAACGAAGATTTAATAATTCTATTATTATGAAAAATATATAACCCTGTTGAAAATATTGCAGCAACTAACGCGGTACGAGCGCCAATGATTACAAGCATTGTTAAAAGTAGGTAACCGATGATAAGAAATGCAGTTGACTTTTTTGAATAAAATAAATGTATCGCAGTCAAAATTCCAATACCAAGAAAAGTTCCTGTAATGTGTATGTGACCCAATATACCAGGAGGTCTTAAAATCACACCCTCTTTTTTTGCAATCTGACCCGCTATGGTTCCATGACCTAATGTTTGAACATATTGGTATGATTTTTCCATAAAGTCAGTTGTACCTAATCGAAAATAATTAACGTGTAACCATTCATATGCAGCTTCAATTCCAGTAATCATTGCTAAAAGGACAATAAGCGTTTGAAGACTCCAGATATCATTAATTTGAAAATTTTCTTCACATTTAGTTATCAAAAAAAATAAGCAAATAGGACAAACAAAGTAAATAAACATACGCAACCAATGTATACCAGTTGGATTTACTAATATTTCATAACCCACCCACAGTGCCATATATATAATATAATAATAGAAAAATTCAAAAAAGGTATTTAAGGCAGGACTGGCTAGCTTACTTTTTGGTAAACTGTAGATTGTGAATATAGTATAGACAAATAAAAAAAGAAAAATAAGCGGTACAAAGTCTTTACGTGAAAGCGTAACTTGGAAATAATACATAAAACAAATAAAAGTAAAATATAATTGTATTATGCGACCAATTGTAAAAATACTATTGTTTTTTCTCCATTTCATTTATTTCTATTAGAAATATTCAAATGAATTTTATTTTTTTGTTTGAAAAACAAAAGTTCTACAATAAAAAGCTGTATATTTTTAAGAAAGTTAATAATTATACTATTTTTACCGTTCATAAATTGATTTCTTCCTGCCTTTATATCATGTTTCAGATAAAACTCTTCAATACCCTTGTTATTATCATCAGAAACCATGGTCGGTCTTAAGTTAGATTTGTGGATTCTATACAATAACAATACTTCAGGAATAAATTGAATTTTAGTAACTGCACTTATTCTAATCCACAGATCATGATCCTCTAAAGAGATAAACGACCTTTTCTCTTCAAAATATCCAACTTCATCTAAAATAGATTTTTTTACCAATACCGAAGAATTAGATATACAATTATTATGAAGTAGGTCATTCCTAGATGTTTTTTGTCTAAAAGGAAGTGGCCCAATTCCATAACTTTTTGAAAATATATTTGTTACCCCAAATCGTTTTAACATAGTGCAAACCATGCCACAACCAACATCTTCCAGAACCTTTATTTGTTTATTTAATTTTTCTGGCAACCATAGATCATCATCATCACAAAAGGCAATATATTTACCTTTAGATTTATTTATCCCAAAATTTCTATTAGCCGCAATAATACCATTGTTCTGATTTTGAAACGGCTTGATACGATCATCATTGAAAGAATCTATATGTGAAAAGAAATTGTAATCAGAAAAATTATCCACAACAATCAATTCAAAATCCTCAAAAGTTTGATTCAATATTGAATAAATTGTCTCTTTTAATAGATCTTTGCGATTATAGGTTATAACAATAACTGATACTAAAGGAATTTTATTCATGAGCTCTATCTAAGTAATCAAATATCTCATTTATTCCTGTCTTTAGTTCGGTTTTTGGAGTAAATCCAAGAGATTTTAACTTTGAATTTGTAATAGTGTATTTCTTAGACTTTGAAAATATGTCAGAAGGCACAGAGCTTTTATTTTTGAGGGCTGAAATCTCTATATCAATATTATAACGATCTTTATATACTTTTTTTACAGCATGCGCTAATTCCCAAATTGTAAGTGTATTTTCAGAAGAAATATGAAATGTATTATGATTAATATTTTTTTTGTCAGTATTTATAAGGACTTTGATTGCTCTCGAGACATCAGAGCCATGAATAAAATCTCTTTGCGGTGACCCATCTGATGATAGGTTAATCTCTTGCTTTTCATGTGCGGTTTTACATAAGTCATTAATTACTAACCACCAGCAGTTATTTTCGTTAAAAACGGGACTACCGTAGCTATTTGATAATCTAACATTTATACATTCCGTTTCTGAATTATTATAATAATTACATATATTTTCTGATAGAAGGTGTGTTAATCCGTATGCATTTAAAGGATTGGGAATACGATCTTCTGTGATTTTTTCTTGAGGAAAAGTCCCATAAACTTGTATTGTTGAAAAATAAATAAATTTTTCTAATCCTTTTTTCGTAAACTGTTCTAATAGGTTCCAAGTTGGCATAACATTGATTAAAGAGATGAAATTTGGAGTGTTTTCAGATTTATGATGGTCTAAAGAAATTAAATTAATAACTACATCAAAACTTTTACTAGCTAACTTAGAGATGGTTGTTTCATCTCGTATATCACCAACAATGACCTCATCCATCATCGAAGTCCATTGGGTATGATCAGAGGGGTCATAACTATCAAACGTGGTCACACCGTATCCTTCTTCTGAAAGGGACTTGCTTAATCTTGCTCCAAGATAGCCACAAGCGCCTGCAACCAGAACTTTTTTCAAATTGATTCCCAATTATATGGAATTTTATTTAAATCAAGTTTTTCAACTTCATCTGGGCTATGGGCCAAGCTTGCAATATTTAAAATCAAACTTGTTTCAGCATCTTTTCCTTTGAAAGCCAGCCATAATCCTGGTGGAACAGTTAATCTCGCATAAGATGATGGAGATAGTTCAATATTAAGAAAAGTTCCATCAGAATTATCCTTTTCCCTATCGTCATAAATAACAAAACTAATACTGCCTATAGGCACAACAAGATTTAACGTCATCTCTTTATGTCGATTCCAACCCTTTACTTCATCATATTTGATCATTGAAAAGTATGCTTCACCAAAACCAACATAACCATTATCTCCCTTTTTCATCCCATGAAGAATGTCACCCTTGGAATGATAGATTCTCTTTAAAGGGGTGAGCGTTACACCATCAATATTTATTTTGTCCATTCAATTTCTTTAGTAGATGCCAATTGCTCATATTCATCAATCTGATTGGAGGTAAACTCAAACATATTTTCCTGATTTTTATAGAAATTGAAATACCAAGATCCAGTAAACCTCATTAAATGCTCATAACTTAAAGTCGGCAACCATTTTAAGTGAAATAGCGCTTTATCACAATTGAGCTTTAGTAAACCTGCTTCATGGAATTTAATATTATCTGTAATTTGATATGCTTTGGATGGGTCTTTAATATTCCAGTAATTGCACATATCCCTTAAGATATCTTCAACCGTTTGAGAATAAGAAGAATTAGGACCAAAGTTAAAACTTTCACCGTTTAACTTCTCATCCATATATAATTTCTGTCCCAACACCAGGTAACCACTCAATGGCTCAAGAACATGCTGCCACGGTCTTGTTGCGTTTGGACTTCTAATCTCCACAATTTCATTTTTACTCCAAGCACGCATGCAGTCAGGAACAATCCTATCTTTTGCCCAATCACCACCCCCAATAACATTTCCCGCTCTGGTTGTGGCAACCCTTACATTAGATTCGTCATTATTGAAAAATGAATAATAATATGATTTGAACACCAGCTCCGCTCCGCCTTTTGAACCACTATAAATATCTTTACCCCCTAATACATCTGTTTCCTTGTAACCCCATTCCCATTCTACATTATCATAACATTTGTCACTGGTAATAAATATGCCAACACATTTACGATTTGATTGTTTTAATGCTTCTAATATATTTGTAGTTCCAATAATATTTGTAGCAATGGTTTCAATTGGATCTGAATATGAAACAGAAACTAATGCTTGGGCAGCTAGGTGAAAGATAAAATCTGGCTTTATTTCATTAACTGTAGAAATAACTGAATCTAAATCCCTAACATCTTTCTCAAAATAGCTAATTTTAGTCTTCAACTTCAACTCTTTGAACATAGAGGGTTCAGTGGGAATGTCTTTAGATATTCCATATACTTTCGCTCCTAATTTTAATAACCAGATTGTTAACCAGCTTCCTTTGAAACCAGTATTACCTGTAATAAGAACTTTTTTATTTTTATAAATACTGCCAAACATTATTTCAGTTATTTCGGTACCATCCAAGGGGCAGTCTTTTTTCTAACAAGTTGGTCAAGATAATTGCGTTCTCTAATATTATCCATGCACTGCCAGAAACCACTATGTTTAAATGCTTTTAATTGTCCATCTCTGGCAACTTGCTGAAGAGGACCAAATTCAAAGTCACAATCTTCATCCATAGTTAAATATGAAAGCATTTTTTTATCAACAACAAAGAACCCCCCATTAATCAAACCCTGTCCCATTTGGGGTTTTTCTTCTAAGTTTTGAATAGTATTGTCCTGACCTACATTTAACTCACCAAATCTGGAAGGCGGTCTCACTGCAGTTAAGGTTCCCAAACAATCGTGAGATTTATGAAACTGAACCAATTTGTTTAGATCAACATCGCAAAGACCATCTCCATACGTTAAGTGAAATAAGTCATTCTTGATATATTTCTCAACTCTCTTTAGCCTACCACCTTTCAACGTTTCTTCGCCAGTATCGACAAATACTATTTCCCAATGTTTTTCATCCGCATGATTTAGATATTCAATTTCATGATCATGGTCAAGTTTCATCGAAAAATCAGCGCTTGTAATTTTATAATTATAAAAATATTGCTTTATCTGTTCACCCTTATAACCAAGGGCCAAAATAAACCGATTATAGCCATAATGACTATATGTTTTCATGATATGCCATAGAATTGGTTTCCCACCAATTTCAACCATAGGTTTTGGTTTATTGACTGTTTCTTCACTTAGGCGGGTACCTTTACCACCACATAGAATCACTACATCCATATTTGTCCTTTCAATTAATACTTAATAAGCTCTCAATATTATAATATTATCATGTAATTATTAAGTCAAGTTTCTCTAACAGATTTTTTGGAAATTGCGCAAGAACAAACTTTTTCTCAATTGGAATATTCAAGTTAAATTGATCCGAAAACTTTATCATATACTTTTGTGAATTAACAAAAGGCCTTTCTAATATTTTATTTTCATTTGAGGCTTTATCACAAATCATATTATAACATTTTTTTAAAAAAGATTTTTCAGAATTATTTATCATATTTACTTTCTGAAAAATCGTTAGAAAAAGTAGGTGGATTATATCAAACCCATAATATTCACTGTTAGCAATATGGAAATGTTCCCAATCAATAATATATATTTTATTATTTTGACCACATACTACATTACTTAGAGCCAAATCACCCTGTACAGCTATTGTATCTATACCGGACCAGTATGTTTTATAAAATTCAATGATCAATTCAACGATGGTAGCATTACCCGGAAATTTGTAATTGGATGGAAATGTCAACCCCCTAAACTCAGGTATATTAATTTCATAAAATGGATTTTTTATTAATTCTGTTTTATCCTTTTCACCGATCCTTGAAAAAAACCAATTATAACCCTTCTTTTCATTCTCTATAATAGAATTAGAACTCTTTGAAAAAGATACTTTTTTATAAAATATATTTCCGTTGTCTGAACATTTAAATAAAGCACAATTATTCTTGTGATGGTCATTAGTAATTAGCTCATAATTCACAATCCTATTGATACCTTATGATGATGGTTTTGCAACAAAAATAAATGATGGGGAAAGATGAAATAATTTTAATTTTTTAAAAATAATCAGATCAGAGTACCTCTTCATCCTACCAATTACTCTTTCTAAAAAAGTTCTTTTTGAAACCTGTTCATAAACAGGTGAATAATTAATATTCACATTTTTAAACAACGGTAATATTTTTAAGGGAAATTCGTGATTAGGAAATACGGCATAAGTTTTAATATTTTTGAAACCAACATCATGTAGTAGTTTAGTATATCCCACCTGAGAATAAGTATGTCTACGGTTTTTAAATGACCAAATAGCAGAAAATAATGATCCGTAATACATTTTATTATCTACTGCGAAATATATCTTGCCACTTTTCTTTAAATTAATAAATACTTTATTTAAAATATCAGGATACCTGGTGTTGGAATTAATATCATATAACTCTGTTGATGATGCATTTAAAATTGCAAAATCAAAAATATGTTTTGATTTATCAGTATCATCAATTTCCGAATTAACCAAGTCAATATTGGTTAGGTTTTCTTCCTTTATCCTTTGTTTAATAAAGTCAAATTTTGTTTGATTATTCTCTACACCAATTATTTTATAACAATTTTTAGAAGCATATATCAGCATATTCCCCCAATCACATCCATAGCAAACACCCATATCAGTAGACTTAATATCTAATAATCTTAATCCAACGCTTCTACTTGCATTATAAATAACATCTTCTAAATGCGGATATTTATCCTCAATAAACTCTCGAAGGGGCTTATCTTTATTAGGGTTAATAATATTCGTCACTTTTCTCATATCTTAGTATTAGTTAGATAAATATTTCTGATATAATCCTATGATATGGAATTGCGACAATTATTATAGTTTTTTTTCTTCATTTATTTCAGTAAAAATAGTATCTATCTCCAATATTTTATTCTTCATTTGATTTTCAGCCCACCCACCTTTCCAAAATATATATATAGATCCAGAAAAAATAAGGAAGTGCTTAAGTAATACAAGTATAAATATTATCCAACTAATGTTTAATTGAAACATCAGCTCTAGTAAGATAATAAAACAAATAAAGTCAATATTCCTTGAGCGGGCATCAAAAACCTGATTTAAAAACGCTTTGATTTTATCTTCAACAGTACCTATAAATGGTTCCTCTTTATAGCTTTTATTTATTTTATTCTTAAGTACGTCATTGATAACCAGTTTAGACGGTATTTCTTGAAAGAGATGGTTTCCGGCAAATCTTTTCAAACTTGCCGCCATCATAAAAAGTAATAATGGAATCAAATAGTAAAAATAAAAGTCACCAGTCTTCGCCGCCACATAAAAACCCAATCCAGTATAAAAACCCAATTCATTTAAATTTGCACCATAAACATCTAAAATATGCCCTGTTTGAGATGTTTGCCCAGTAATTCTTGCAAAATGCCCATCGCTCCAATCTAAAATCCCTTTTGAAAAGGAAATTAAAAGAGCCAAAATAATAGTAGTATTTGTGGGAATTGCTAGCAAAACCATAATCGCAATACCAGCAAAACCATAGACTATTGTAATAGAGTTAGGTTTAATATTGGTCTTCAATAGGAAATAAACTAATACTGCACTTGATTCCATATAAAACATGCCTTTTAACCAAGTATATGGCGCCTTCTTAAAAGAC
>CEQL01143710.1_pt1 | contig 14840 bp, 10 predicted proteins | sample 356281 | NCBI WGS metagenome assembly CEQL01 (sample SAMEA2621203, study PRJEB7988) | marine metagenome | biome: marine biome (ENVO:00000447); feature: surface water layer (ENVO:00002042); material: "saline water (ENVO:00002010), including plankton (ENVO:xxxxxxxx)" | depth 5 m
TTTTCATTTCTAACTTTCTCTTTAAAATTTTGATATTCCAAATCATCCGTACAAAAAATATCGCCATGAGAAAGCATAATTTTTTTTTCTTCTTTATCTAATATCAATGGATCTGAGATTAAATTAGCTCCACATTTTTCAGCAAATTTTTCACCTAGAAGAAAATCTCTGTTCCCATGCATTATGAAAATATTTTTATCTTTAAGAGAAAATTTTTTTAATTCAGAAATTACTTCGCTCGTAAATTCATCTTCAAAATCGTCACCAATCCAAACTTCAAACAAATCTCCCAAAATATAAAGATTTTCGAATTCGGAGGCTTCAGATTCTAGAAATTTAAAAAAAGCTTTTTTTATTTCTGTACGTTTATGATCTAAATGAAGATCTGAAATAAAACAAGAAGACATTTATTTTTTTTCAACTTTTATAATATAAACATCTTCTACAGGTACATCCTGGTATGGACCAACATTTGTAGTTCTTACCGAGGCTATTTCATCAATTACACTTTCTCCTGAGATAACTTTGCCGAATACTGCATAGCCTCCCATCGAAGGATAGTCTAACGATTTATTATCTTCCAAATTAATAAAAAATTGAGATGTAGCAGAGTTTAGGTCCTGAGTTCTAGCCATTGATAAAGTATATTTATCGTTTTTAAGGCCATTATCAGCTTCATTTGTAATAGGAGGATTAGTTTCTTTTGGCGACATGCCAATTTCAAAACCCCCGCCTTGTATCACAAAGCCTGGTATAACTCTGTGAAATAAAGTATTTTCATAAAAATTTTGATCTACGTACTCTACAAAATTATTAGCTGTTATAGGAGCCTCTTTTTGGTAAAGTTCAATATCAAAGATACCTAAAGAAGTAGTGATAGTTAAAATAATTATTTCATTCATGATTTATCATACCTTTATCTAGCTTTACTTAAAAATGAAAATATTTAATTCAATCACAAGTAAAAAAGAGAACTTTAAGCCTAAAATTAAAAATGAGGTAAGTATTTATATATGTGGTTTGACTCCCTATGATGAAGTGCATATTGGTCATGCAAGGACTTTTATAAACTTTGATGTAATTGTTAAATTTTTTAAATTTTTAGGATACAAAGTTAGATATATCAGAAACATTACTGATGTTGATGACAAAATTATAAATCGTGCTAAAGAAGAGGGCATTTCAGCCTTAGATTTCTCTAAAAAATATATAAGTGAAATGCAAAATGATTTCTTATTCCTCGGCATTGAGTCTCCTGATGTCGAGCCCAAAGTATCGGATCACATTGATGAAATTATTTCTATGATTCAATCTCTCGAGGATAAAGGATATGCCTACAGAAAAAATAAGTCAGATGTGTTTTTTGATGTAAAGAAATTCAAAGACTATGGAAAATTAGCAAATCGAACTTTAGAACAATTATCTGCTTCAGAGAGAACAATTCCAAATTTAAACAAAAATCATGAAGCAGATTTTGTTCTGTGGAAAGTAGATACAGATGGTATTACTTGGCCATCGCCATGGGGTCAGGGAAGACCAGGCTGGCATATTGAATGCTCTGCGATGAGCATAAAATATCTAGGAGAAGAGTTCGATATTCATGGAGGAGGCTTAGATTTGAAGTTTCCACATCATGAAAATGAAATTGCTCAAGCTGAATGTGCAACAAATAAAAAATTTGCTTCATTGTGGATGCATACTGGCCCATTAAGAATAAAAGATAAAAAAATGTCAAAGTCTTTAAAAAACTTTATTACTGTAAAAGATATTTTAAAAAATTTTCATCCCGAGGTTTTAAGACTGTTTTTCTTATTAACTCATTATAGAAGTCCAATTTCTTATTCTAGGGAGGGTTTAGAAAGCTCAAAAAGAATTTTAGACAAGTTTTATACAATTGTAAGCCACAAAAAAATACCAGCTAAATTTTCAGAAGATAAGTCCTTTAAAAAAGATTTTACATCTGCAATGGAAGACGATTTCAATACTCCTAAAGCAATAAATCTTATTCAGGCTTATGCAAGAAAAATTGAAAAGTCAATTGATGATGATTTATCAAAACTTGGAAATTTTAAAACAATATTAAACTCTTTGGGCTTGTTAATTGATAACTCAGAAGATTATTTTAAATTTGGTGAGTCAGAAATTTCTAACCATGAAATAGAGAATTTGATTGCCGAAAGAAATCAGGCACGAGAAAAAAAAGATTTTAATTTAGCTGACAAAATTAGAAAACAGTTGATTGAAAAAGGGATAGTTTTAGAAGATCTTAATGGCAAGACTATCTGGAAAAAGAAATCCTAAAATAGACTAGTAAGATAAAACGCCATTGAAATAAACATGCCTATTCCAAAAACTGGATATAAAGCTTTCTTTAAACCTCCACTTTGTTTTCCAACTGTTACCAACAAAATAAAGGCTGCTGTAAAAATACTCATTACCATAAAATCTCTGCTAAAAATTTCTTGATCAAAAAATGTAGAAGATCCAATTCCAATTATTGGAAATATTAAAACTATATTTAGTATGTTTGATCCGACAATATTTCCAACAACCATATTACCTTTATTTCTTCTGAGAGCTGAGATTGTGGCTGCTAGTTCCGGCAGGCTTGTGCCTATTGCTACCATTGTTAAACCAATTACAGCATCTGGAATACCTAAACCTGTGGCTAAATCGACTGCACCTCGAACTGTTAATTCAGATCCAATGCTTAATAAAATCAAACTAACAATAATAAATACTGCTACTTTACTTAGTGACTCATCTTTACGTTTATTTTCTTCAGATTCTTCGGGCTTTTCTCTAAATAGATTTAAAACAAATAAAACGAACAAGGCTATAAAAACTATGGAATCTCCAATAGAAATAGTCAGATCGTATAGAGCCCATCCAGCTATAAGCACACTTAAAATCAAAATAAAAATGTTTCTTAAACTTATGTCTAACGTTTTTGAAGCAAGCCAAAAAAGGCTTATTCCATAAATAATGGCAATATTACTAATATTTGAGCCAATTGAATTACCGAGAGCAATTGCGGGAGCATCGTTGATAATTGAAGAAATGCTTACAAATATTTCAGGTATAGATGTACCAAGAGCTACAAGAGTAATGCCAATCACAACATCACTTATTCCTAATTTTGCTCCAAGTTGAGAGCTATAATGAATAAATACCTCAGCTCCGGAAAACAAAATTCCTAAACCAATTAAAAAAATTAGAGATGCAAAAAGTAGTTCCATATTTCTTCTAAATATTTGCTTTGGTTATGTATCTACAATATTCGCAACTAGAGTCTGCTGAAGGAATACTATCATCATCTAAAGTTTTTTTAATTTCTCTTGTGACAGGGTCTATCCAATCTGTATTTCCTTTATAACTTATGATTTTAGTTTTAAATTCTAAAATATTATTAAAATCTTTTTTATCTCTTATTCCATTACAATATACAAAATAGCTGATGTCTTCTACATCATAGCCATTTTTTCTAAAAAGCCACTGATAAATTTCTATTTGTCTTTTATAACTTATTTGCCAAGGAGCATCTAAAGAAACCTCGCCTTTTTTAGAGGTTGCTTTGTAATCAACAATTATTAATTTTTCATTGATCGTACTAATCCATACATCATCAACCAATCCATAGAAGTATAGATTTGTATCATTATCCAAAAATCCAATGCCTTTATTTCTTGTTCTCCAATTTTCTATTTCTGGATGCACAAAGGGTTTTGCATCAATACCATATTCGCTTATCAATGGATGATTATCCTGAGTACCTCTAAACTTATCAAATTCATTTTTTAGTAATTCATCAACGGCATTATTCAGATTAAAAGGAAACTGAGCCGGTCGGGAGATACCCAATTTTTCTTCAAGATAGAAACATTTTTTGCATCTACAAAAGTTCTCAATTCTAGATCGACTTAGTTTATAGGGTTCGTGTGTTTCGCTAGAATATATAGGCATTTTGTTTTTGGCTCCGCGAGCAGGGCTCGAACCTGCGACCCAGTGATTAACAGTCACTTGCTCTACCAGCTGAGCTATCGCGGAAAAAGGAATGTATTATAAGCAAAAAAGTTAAGAAATGAGTAAATCATTTAAGATTAAATCCGATTTCGGACCTTCTGGTGACCAACCACAAGCGATTCAAAAAATTGTAAAAGGATTAAAGTCAGGTCTTCTCAACCAAACTCTCAAGGGCGTTACAGGTTCTGGTAAGACTTTTGCAATGGCTAATGTAATTGAAAATCTTCAAAGACCCGCAATTATAATGTCTCATAATAAAACCTTAGCCGCACAACTCTATGGCGAGTTCAAAGAGTTTTTTCCTGAAAATGCAGTTGAATATTTTGTCTCCTACTATGACTATTACCAACCTGAAGCCTACGTTCCATCTTCAGATGTTTTTATAGAAAAAGATGCCTCTATAAATGAACACATTGAGCAAATGAGGTTATCAGCAACTAAAGCAGTACTTCAAAGAAGGGATGTAATAATTGTTGCTACTGTTTCCGCGATATATGGTCTCGGCGATCCAAAGTCTTATTTGAAAATGGTTTTACATCTAGATAAAGGAGATGAATTAGATCTTGGTAAATTTCTATTAAGACTAGCAGAACTCCAATATACAAGAAACGATATAGAATTTAAAAGAGCTACCTATAGAGTAAAAGGAGATGTGGTAGATATTTTTCCAGCTGAGTCAGAAAAGGAAGCTTTAAGAGTAGAATTTTTTGATAATGAAATCGAATCTTTAAAGTATTTCGATCCTTTGACAGGAGAGATTTTTAGAGATGTTCCAAGGGCAACCATTTTTCCTAAGACTCATTATGTAACTTCTAGAGATGTCATGCTTAATGCAACAAAAAAAATACGTTCGGAAATGCAGCAAAGAGTTAAATACTTTAAAAAAAATGAGAAATTCATCGAGGCTCAAAGAATCGAAGAAAGAACTAAATTTGATTTGGAAATGATCAAAGAACTTGGCTACTGTTCAGGAATTGAAAATTATTCAAGGTATTTATCTGGTAGAGATGAAGGAGAAGCGCCCCCAACTCTGTATGACTACCTTCCCGAAGATACCATTGTTTTTGTTGATGAATCACACGTATCTCTTCCTCAAATTAAAGGTATGTATAGAGGGGATCGATCTAGAAAAGAAACCCTTGCAGATTATGGATTTAGATTGCCAAGCGCATTAGATAATCGTCCGTTACGATTTGATGAATGGGAGTCAATGTCTGGGCAAAAAGTTTTTGTATCTGCAACTCCGGGAGAATATGAAGATAATCACTTGGATCAATTAATTGAAATGATCGCAAGACCAACTGGCTTATTAGATCCATCTATTGAAATTAGGCCAGCAACCAACCAAGTTGATGATTTGATATCTGAGATTCAAAACAGAGTTAAGGAAAAAGAAAGAGTACTGGCTACAGTCTTGACAAAAAGAATGGCTGAAGATTTAAGTCAATATTTATTTGAAAGAGACATAAATGTGAGATATCTCCATTCAGATATTGATACCGTTGAGAGGGTTGAAATTTTAAGAGAGCTAAGAATGGGAAATTTTGATGTTTTAGTTGGAATCAACCTTTTGAGAGAAGGCCTTGATCTTCCAGAAGTATCTTTGGTAGCAATTCTAGATGCTGATAAAGAAGGCTTTTTGAGATCTGAAACAAGTATGATTCAGACTATAGGAAGAGCAGCTAGACATGAGAAAGGCCATGCAATTCTTTACGCTGACTTAGTAACGGGCTCAATTCAAAGGACTTTAGATGAAACCGAAAGAAGGCGGAAGATACAAGAAAGTTTTAATAGAAAAAATAATATTACTCCACAAGGGATCTATAAACCAATTAAAGATATCTTAGAAGGAGGCAAACTATCTTCTAAAAAAAAATTTATCAAGAAAGTTGAAGATAAATTAGAAGAAGAGTTTTTAAATCCAAAGGACTTATCGGCAAAAATTGATGATCTTGAAAAACTAATGCTTAGTCACGCAAATAAACTAGAATTTGAGGAAGCGGCTTCGCTAAGAGATAAAATAACTAAGTTGAAAGAAAAATTATTACTCAGCTAGGAAATTATTAATTCCATTTAAGGTATAATTTTCAATTTTGGATGCCTTTTAAAGTTTTAAATTCTAGAACAATTATAATTGCTGGCGAAAAGGCTCTTTCAAAAGATAAGCTAAAGAAATTAATTTCTTCTGTTTCTATAAAAAATCCAAAACCATACTCTTTTAATTATTTTTATCTTCTACTTTTAAATAAAGCTTGGAAGGATATTCCAATACATAAAGTTAAAAAAATCTATGAGTTGTTGAACATTAACAACAATAATTCATTAACATTTTCGAAAAATATCATTTTTTTCTCACCAAGAAATGGTTCGCAATCACCCTGGTCTTCGAAAACTGAAGATATTTTTGCTTCTTGTAATTTAAACGAAATCCAGAAAATAGAGAGAATAAAAGGTCTAGAAATAGAAGATTTTTCTGAAAAGTTATTAAAAAAAGAGAAATTTCCTTTTGATTATCTGACTGAAGAGTTTTCAATTGGATTAAAAAGTCTCGAGTCTTTTTTCTCAAAACCAAAAAGGAATTCATTTTCATTCAAATATTTAAAAAATAATTATCAAAGCTATCTAGATGCTAATGAAAAATTTGGTTTTGGTTTAAATAATCATGAGATTAATTATCTATTGAATAGTTATGAATTTCTTAAAAGAAACCCTACAGATGTAGAGCTGATGATGTTTTCGCAGGCAAACTCTGAACATTGTCGTCACAAGTTTTTTAATGCCTCATGGAATAACTTAGATGAAGAAAATGAACCAAGTTTGTTTCAACAAATAAAATCTACTCACAAAAATTTTAAAGATGGAGTTTTAGTTGCCTATGATGATAATGCAGCAGTAATTGAGTCGGAAAATTCAGAAAAATTTTACCTTGATACAATTACGAAAGAGTATCAAGCTAAAAATTTAAAACATAATATTTGTATAAAAGTTGAAACACATAATCATCCAACGGCAGTTTCTCCCTTTGAAGGTGCTGCTACGGGGTCTGGCGGAGAGATAAGAGATGAGGGGGCTACAGGAATTGGTGCTCAACCAAAAGCAGGTTTAACAGGCTATTCAGTATCTTATTTAAGACTTAAAAACTTAAAAGAAAAGTGGGAATTTAAAGAAGATCGACCTAAAAGAATTTCTTCTCCAAAAAAGATAATGATTGAGGGGCCTCTTGGCGCAGCTTCATTTAATAATGAATTTGGAAGACCTAATTTAATTGGATATTTCAGATCTTTTGAACAAAAAAATAATGGAAAACATTATGGATTTCATAAGCCAATAATGATTGCCGGAGGGTTAGGAAGTATAAGTTCAAATAATACATTCAAAAGAAAAGTTAAACCTGGAACAAAGTTAATTGTTTTGGGAGGACCTGGTTATTTGATTGGATTGGGCGGAGGTTCTGCTTCTTCCGTTCAAGCAGGCTCTTCAGATGAATCCTTGGATTATGCTTCTGTCCAAAGATCAAATCCTGAAATGCAAAGAAGATGTCAAGAAGTCATAAATTTATGTTCTTTGAAAAAAGCAAAGAATCCTATTTTGTTTATTCATGACGTTGGAGCTGGTGGTCTTTCAAATGCAATTCCTGAGTTGGCTAAGGATTGTAATATGGGAGCCAATATTGATTTGAGAAAGATTCCTCTTGCTGATAATTCTATGTCGGCTTTAGAAATATGGTCTAACGAATCTCAAGAAAGATATGTTTTAGCAATAGAAAAAACTGCATTAAAAGAATTCAAAGATTATTGTGAAAGAGAAAAATGTCCTTATGCAGTGGTTGGGAGTCTAACAGCAAAGAAAATTTTTAAACTTAAAGATAGCAAAACCGGAAAATTACCAATACATCTTCCTATGGATACTATTTTTGGATATGAAGAAGAAAACATCCACGAAATTATTTCAGACACAAAGACAAATCTTTTTGATAAACCTAAAAAAATAAACCTTAAAAAATCTTTAATAGATGTGCTGAGACATCCTACAGTAGGGTCAAAAAGTTTTCTCATAAACATCGGAGATAGAAGTGTAGGAGGATTGACTTATCGAGATCAATTCGTAGGCCCATACCAAGTTCCTGTGGCAGACCATGCAATTACATTATCAGATTTCAATACAAATTCTGGAGAAGCTATGGCAATGGGAGAAAAATCTCCCATTGCGATTTCTAACCCAGTTGCAGCTGGAAAATTAGCTCTTGCTGAGGCTTTGATTAATCTACTATCTTCTGGGGTTGCTAAACTATCCGATATAAAAATATCTGCAAATTGGATGGCAAGCCCAGACGATCCTAAGAGAAAAACAGATTTATTCAATACAGTAAAAGAACTAACTCAAAAAGTATGCAACCCTTGGAAAATAGCTATTCCAGTTGGAAAAGACTCGCTTTCAATGAAAACAATATGGCAAAACGATAAAAAAACTAACTTATCCCCCCAAAGTTTAATAATCAGCGCCTTTACAAAAATAAAAAATGTTAAAAAAAGCATTACTCCCCAATTAATAAACAAAAATGACCTGATACTAGCTTATTTAGATCTTTCAAAAGCAAAAAAACGTTTGGGCGGTTCCATTCTTTCTGAAGTTACTCAACAGACAAATCTTGAAACTCCTGATTTAGAGTGTTTGGATGAATTTCCAAAAATTTTCAATTACTTAGCAGCCAAGATTAATAAAAAAAAGATCGTCTCTTTTCACGATATTTCAGATGGAGGCTTAATTGTATCTGCAATTGAAATGATGTTAGCCGGAGGGTGCGGTTTAAATCTTGATCTTTCTAAAATTTCGTTCATGAAAGAGCCTAGTACTTTATTTTCCGAAGAGTTGGGAGTTCTCTTTCAAATTAACAAAAATGATTTTTCTGAGTTCAAAAAAGATTTTAAAAAACTGGGTTTAAAGAATTCCTTTTTTAATATTGGATCGACAAGTAATACAGACGAGCTTCGTCTTAGAACCTTTAAACAAATTATAAAAATACATCACAAAGATTTGATGAAATCTTGGTCTAGTGTTTCTTATAACATCAAACTATTGAGGGATAACAAAGAAACAACTAAACAAGAGCATAGATTTTTACAGAATAAAAAGAGATCAAAGCTTGTTCAGAAATTTAATTTTAAATTGAACAAAACTTACCTCAGTAGAACTCCAAAAATAGCTATCATGAGAGATCAAGGAGTTAATTCTCATGTAGAAATGGCAGCAGCTTTTGCTCAAGCTGGTTTCAAAGTTATTGATGTTCATATGAGAGATCTCTTAGATAATTCAAGTTCATTAAAAAATTTTCAAGGTCTTGCGTTTCCGGGAGGCTTTTCTTATGGCGATGTTCTAGGAGCAGGAAAAGGCTGGGCACAATCAATAAAATCTAATTCAAGGCTTAAAGATAAATTTTTAGAATTTTTCAATCGACAAGATACATTTGCATTAGGAGTCTGCAATGGGTGTCAGGTTATGTCAGAGCTTAAAGAGCTTATTCCAGGCGCGGAGCATTGGCCAAAACTTGAAAGAAATAATAGCAATAGATTTGAAGCAAGATTGGTACAAGTAAAAATAAATAAATCCAATTCGCACTTTTTTAGGGACATGGAAGGCTCGCAGCTTTTAGTTCCAATAAATCATGGAGAAGGAAAAATGATTTTTTCTGAGGACTTAAAAATCAAAAAAATAATTTCTAGTAGTTTGACTCCAATGCAATTTTGTACAAATGAAGGTTTTGAAGCTAAAGAATTCCCTGAAAATCCCAATGGCTCTATTCATGGCATTACTGCAGTGACAAATGATGATGGAAGATTTTTAATTATGATGCCCCATCCAGAAAGAAGTTTTTTAAATAATCAATTGTCGTGGACTAATGAAAACGGGAAGTATAGTCCTTGGTTTAAATTATTTTTAAATGCTAGAAACTTTTACAAATAACCTATTTCTTAACTAACTCTCTAATTCTCAGAGGAAAATAGCCCTCGCTTAAATCTTCATAAAATTGTTCGAGAGCAATAGGCACAAAAGGAAATGCTAGTTCATCCCAAGGTATTTCATCATAGGAAAACAATTCAACCTCGAGACTTTCTGTTGTTGGGGAATAAGAATTTTCTTCTATAGAAGCTTTATACAGAACATAAAATTGTCCAATTTGAGGGATATCAAACATGAAATAAATATCATCAATTTTTACAGTTGAATTTGTTTCTTCTTTAGTTTCTCTTAAAGCTCCTTCTTGTAAGGTTTCTCCTAATTCCAAAAAACCCGCAGGTAAAGTCCATAAACCTTTTCTTGGTTCTATTCCTCTTTTACACAAAAGAACTTTATCGCCGCAGTAAGGTAAAGTTCCAACAACCGCATTTGGGTTATGATAATGAATAAATCCACAATCGTTGCACACATATCTTTCACGATTGTCGTCCTGGGGTATCTTTTTAGATACTGGTCCACCGCACTGGGTACAAAATTTCAAATTTTTTCCTGCTTAAATTAAGCTAGCAAGTATAATTCAATACCTTTTATTAACATAATGATCTCCTTTATAGAAAAAAAACTTAATGATTTAAATCCGAAACAATCGGATAAAAAACTTCCTCAAGCAGCAGTACTAATTTTGATTACTGATAACGACAATGACTACTCAATTGTTTTTACAGAAAGATCTAAAAAATTACCATCTCATGCAGGAGAAGTCGCATTTCCAGGAGGAAAAAAAGAAGATGAGGATAAAAACTTAATCGAAACTGTTTTAAGGGAAACATATGAAGAAATAGGGATAGGATCTAATTTAATCAAAATATTAGGTCGCATGGATCCTCAAGAGTCAAGATTTGGAATAAGTGTCACGCCTTATGTGGGCTACGCATCAGGGATTTTAAAGTTTAAAAAAGACCCTAAAGAAGTAGAGACAATTTTTTCTGTTTCTTTAAACTATCTCAGAAAAAATCCACAAATATCAAACAAAATAACCAATGCAAGCGGCGAGACTTTTGAAACTCCAGTGATAAATTATGAAAATCATAAAATTTGGGGATTAACTTTAGGTTTTACATTACAATTTCTGGAATTAATTGAAATAGATATTGATATAGATGATTTATACTTTAGATCAGCATAGTGTTAAAACGGAAGGAGACAATTTTTACATTGCTCCCAACGCTACTGTGTTGGGTCAAGTAGAGCTGGGAAAGGACGTAAGTGTTTGGTTTGGAGCAGTAATAAGAGGCGATGTAGAAAAAATCATCGTTGGCAAAGGATCAAATATTCAAGATTTATCCGTTTTGCATGTAGACCCTGGAAGCCCAATAATTATTGGTGAAAATGTTACGATTGGCCATAAGGTAATGCTTCATGGCTGTACCATTGGAAACAATTCATTAATTGGCATTAATTCAGTTATCTTGAATAATGTAGAAATAGGAGATAATTGCTTAATAGGAGCGAATACTCTTCTCACAGAGGGAACAAAAATTCCAGATAATTCACTTGTTATGGGTGCTCCAGGAAAGGTGAAGAAAGAAATTGATGAGAATATGAAGATTATTTTAAAAGGTTCAGCAGAACATTATGTAGAAAATGGAAAAAGATTTAAGTCAGGTTTAAAGGAGGAAAATTGATGAACACCAAACTTGTTTCATATGAAGTAAATACTAAGACATTTGAAGGTTTGCATGTAAAGCCAGAGGCTATAAATGCTCCATGTGTTCTTATCGCTCATACTTGGGCTGGAAGGGATGGGTTTGTTGAAGGCATTGCAAATAAGCTTGCTGAAGATGGATATAATGCATTTGCTATCGATATGTATGGAGATGGAAAAGTTGGCGGATCTAATGAGGAGAATCAATCGATGATGCAACCCTTGTTGGATGATAGAAAAAACTTATCTCAAATTATAGTCGGCGCATATGAAGCAGCAAAAAAACTTGAAGGAATAGATACTTCAAACATTGCCATTATGGGATACTGTTTTGGCGGCTTAGTATCATTAGACCTGGCTAGAAGTGGAGTTGATTTGAAAGGCGCTGTTAGTTTTCATGGTTTTTTATCTGGTTCGGAAGATCTCGAAAATAAAGAGATTAATGCAAAACTGTTAGTTCTTCATGGTCATTTAGATCCTATGGTAGGCCAAGATCAAATTGACTCTTTCTCTGAGGAGATGAATAAAAAAGGCGTTGATTGGCAACTACATTCTTTTGGAAATGCTATGCATGCTTTTACAAATCCTGATGCCAATGATCCAAGCTTTGGTACGGTATATTCGCAAGAAGCTGATCAGAGATCTTGGAAAATTTTCAAAGATTTTTTATCAGAAATTTTTAGTTAATAAGTGTGAAGTCATCTGAAGTAAGAAAGACTTTTTTAGATTTCTTTGTTCAGAAAGGACACAAAGAAGTAGATAGTTCAGGCCTTGTTCCTATAAATGATCCAACCTTAATGTTTTCCAATTCTGGAATGAATCAGTTTAAAGATGTATTTCTTGGAACTGAAAAAGTAAATTTTGATAAAGCAACTTCTTCGCAAAAATGTGTGAGAGCAGGTGGGAAACATAACGACTTAGATAATGTTGGTTTTACTCTTAGACACCACACTTTCTTTGAAATGCTTGGAAATTTTAGTTTTGGAGACTATTTTAAAGAAAAAGCTATTGAGTTAGCTTGGGAACTTCTCACAGAAAAATTTAAGCTCGACAAAGATAAACTTTGGGTGACAGTACATGTTGATGATAAGGAGTCTGAGGATATTTGGCTTAAAAAAATAAAGTTTCCTGCCGAAAGACTCTCAAGACTTACTGAAGACAATTTCTGGTCTATGGGAGATACTGGTCCATGCGGACCTTGCTCAGAAATTTTCTATGATCATGGAGAAGATCTTCTAGGAGAAGCTCCACAAGAGGGCGTTGACACCGGCGAAAGGTTTGTAGAAATCTATAACTTGGTTTTTATGCAATACAACCGAGATCACAATGGCAAACTTTCAAACCTTCCAAAGCAGTGTGTTGATACTGGAATGGGCTTAGAAAGAATCACTGCAGTATTACAAAATACAAGTGATAATTATAAAACGGATATTTTTAAAAATATTATTAATTCCATTGCAGATACATTAAATGAAAAAAATCTTTTAAATCCTTCTTTAAGGGTCATAGCCGATCATCTTAGATCATCTGTTTTTCTTATCTCTGATGGCGTAAATCCAACTAATGAAGGAAGAGGCTATGTTTTAAGAAGAATTATAAGAAGGGCGCTGACTCATGCATATAAAATAAATAGTGAAAAAGATTTTTCTTTTTCAGATATTTTTGACGCGTTGGGCGAATCGTTATTAGAAACCTATCCTGATGTAAAAAAAAATAAAACTGCAATTTTAGAGGAGCTAAAATCTGAAGAAGATCAATTTAGAGAAACTTTAAAGCAGGGCATGAAGCTTCTGGAAGAAGAAATTAAGTCCTCAAAAAATATGACTTTATCTGGAGAGGTAATTTTTAAACTTTACGATACGTATGGATTTCCAGTAGATCTGACGAGAGATTTAGCTCAAGAAAATGAACTTAACCTAGATCTTTCTAGCTATGAAAAGCTTATGGCAGCTCAAAGAGCAAACGCAAAAAGAGATAATAGGTTTGAAGCCCTCCTTCCAGCTGCAATTGATTTAAGTGAAGAGACAAAATTTGTCGGCTATGAACATAGTTCGGTTAAATCTGAAATTAAATTAATTTTCAAAGATGGCAAAGAAGTAAAATCTACTTCTGAAGGAGAATGCATGATCGTACTTGACTCAACTCCTTTTTATGGCGAGTCCGGTGGTCAAGTTGGAGATCAAGGAAAATTAACCGCAAAGGGACTAGAAATTGAAGTTTTAGATACTCAGAAAATAGGAAATTTTCACTTACACATCAGTAGAGTCAAAAAAGGCTCGATAAAACTAAATAACAAAGTTAAGGCCGAGATAAACTCAGAAAGAAGAAAAGCAATTGTTTCCAATCATTCAGCAACACATCTCATGCACACCGCTTTAAGAAATGTTCTAGGAAAACATGTTCAACAAAAAGGTTCTTTGGTAAACGAGGAGAAGTTAAGGTTTGATTTTTCCCACAAGCAAAAACTTACTGAATCTGAAATTTCAAAAATTGAGCAAGAAGTCAATCGAGCTATAAAATCTGCCAAAGATACGCAAATAATTGAAACATCAATAGAAGAGTCTCAAAAACTTGGAGCAATTGCCTTTTTTGGAGAAAAGTATGGTGACCAAGTGAGAGTTTTAAAAATTGCTGGAGATTACTCTACTGAATTGTGTGGTGGAACCCATGTAAAAAATAGTTCGGAAATAAAAAGTTTTAAAATAATTTCAGAAGCAAGTATTTCTTCAGGAGTTAGAAGAATAGAGGCAATCTCTGGTGATCTTGCAATTAAAGACAATGTTGAAAATAAAACCGATTTACTCAACATAGCAAATAATTTTAAAGTTTCAGTAAAAGATTTACCGGTATTTTTGAAAGAAAAAATTAACTTAGTTAATACCTATAAAGATGTCTTAAAAAAAGTCGAACAAAAGATATATCAGAGCTTATTGGATGAAATGAAAAGCAGTTACAGACCAACAGGAAAAATAAATATAATTTTAAAAAGAATAGATAATCTCAATTTATCCAAACTAAGAGGCAGTTTAGACAGTCTAAAAAAAGACATAAGCAATTTAGTAATAATTCTTGTTGGATCTGTGGAAGAAAAATCGACAATATTAGTTTCGGTATCAAATGACATTTCCGCTACTTATGATGCAAGAAATTTGCTAGA
>CEQL01023264.1_pt1 | contig 14694 bp, 18 predicted proteins | sample 356281 | NCBI WGS metagenome assembly CEQL01 (sample SAMEA2621203, study PRJEB7988) | marine metagenome | biome: marine biome (ENVO:00000447); feature: surface water layer (ENVO:00002042); material: "saline water (ENVO:00002010), including plankton (ENVO:xxxxxxxx)" | depth 5 m
AATAAAACTGGCAGAAGTGTGCATGATTTTTTAGTAGAACATGAAGCAATTAATGACACTGATAAACCGGATGTAAGGACTAAAGCTCAGAAAGCTGCAAGCCTAAAGCGCGAACATAAGAGGCAGATAGCAGAGCTGAAGGCTTCATAGAAGACCACAGGAAATGTCATTCCTGTTCTCCACGTTTGGCCTGAGCGTGGGTCTAAAAATCAGGCTGGTTTATAAGATTGGACCGCAAATTTGGTTGTTTGAGCGGTCCTCGTCCCAGCAAGCGGTGGGCGAATTCAGCAAAACACTTGCAGTTGGTGATCGAGTCAAACGGTTTTTTAGGTTTGTAAGACAGCCTTTTTGACTTCCAGCTTGATGCACCAGCCGATTAAGCCGCGCTAAGGTTAGTCGTACCTAAATTGGAAGCGTGTTCCGGTTTAGGTACGCACCCAAATTATTGATATATAAGGGATTATATTGTTAACAAAGTGTTTGCAAATAGGAATTAGATATGGTCTAATAACCATATTGATTAACGAAACGGAGATAGAAAATGACAATAGTAAAATTTATGGAAGCAGAGAAAGAGTGGAGCAAAAGGCAAGACCTTTTTTTTGCAAAGTGCGCTGAGTGGGTTGTTGACCATCATGGCGAAAACGTAGTTGATTGGGGCATAGTCCCAGATGAAATAATTGACGAAGGCATAGACATCTATTTTGGCCCAACGTCAGACGCTGACTTTTATTACGATGCTGTAGAAAAACTTGACGCTGGCGATTATGCACAACTAATCGTCAATGTTGTTAGGAACGATACGCAAAATCTTGATGCAGCTCAGGAGCTAAAGAAGGTTATTAGAGAAGCTTTGGTGAAGTGGATTCACGATCACGTTGATTCTCACGTTGAGCAGGAGTGTTACCAGCCGCATTATTATGACCCTGATCTGCAATCAAGGGAGCCATACTAATGGTTGCTGAACTTAGACCACATCAATTAGACGCTGTAGCTGCTCTGAGGGGCAGCATAGCGGCTGGAAAGCTTAGACCAATATTGGCAGCACCATGTAGTTTTGGAAAGACAGCTATCGCTGCTCATATCCTGATGTCTGCTGCCAAGAAAGGTAAAACAGGTATTTTCTTTGTGGACCGCTTAAAGTTGCTTGCACAGACTGAAGAAACTTTTAAGCGGCTAGGAGCTGACTACACTGTCATCCAAGGAGACAGGCCTTTTGATCATACCAAGAAAATTCAGATAGCCAGCGTTCAGACTGCGATTAATCGAGAGCTAAGGTTTGATGTTGGTATTGTTGACGAGTGCCACGTTCAGTACAAAGGCCTTCTAGACATTATGCATCGCTGGAATGCCATACCCTTCATTGGCATGAGCGCGACTCCTTACAGCAAAAATCTCGGACTGACATACGATGACTTGATTGTCACCAAAAAGCCTAGAGACTTGATGGAGGAAGGCTGGCTGTGTCCTGTAGAGTATTATGCAGGCAAGAGACTAGATACCAAGGGTATCAAGACTAAGGCTCTATCTACTGGAGGCTCAGACTACGACCCAGAAGAGCTAGGACAGAAGATGCTAGAAGACGATACATTGGCAGGAGACATCATCGAAAACTACAGGAAGCATTCTAAGGGACTCACAAGGCGTGGAATAGCCTTTGCTCCTAACATTACATACTCAAAAAACCTAGTAGAGAGATTTAATCAGGCAGGAATTCCAGCCTGTCACATTGATGGGTACACGCCTGATGAAGAACGAGAGCTAATCTATCAAGACTTTGAGGATGGAGTTTACAAGGTGTTGTCATGCTCAAAGCTTCTGGCAACTGGCTATGACTCTCCATCTACTGAAATCCTCATAGACTGCTTTCCTACTAAGTCTCTGATTAGTTTTGTGCAGAGAGCTGGGCGCATTATGCGGATACATCCAGATAAAGAGATAGCGACCTATCTAGATCATGCTGGAAATCTGGAGGAGCATGGACAATTCCCAGAAGACGTTATCCCTTCAGAGCTAGATGAAGGTAAGCAAAACTTCAAAGAACGAGAGCAAGTTGAGAGGCCAGAAGTTGAACTCAAGATGCAGGAATGCCCTGTTTGCTATAGCCAATTTCAGGGAGTCAGGTGCGGAGCCTGCGGCTATCAGCTACCTCCTAAAGCCGAGATACTCAAGGATGACGGCAAAGAGCTAGTCAAGGTCAACAAGCTAACCAGCAAAGAAGACAAGCAAGTATTTCTTAGCGGCTTGATTAGGTTTGGTATGAATAGAGGCTACAAGGAAGGATGGGCGAGCTGGAAGTACAAAGAAAAGTTTGGTGTATGGCCCAGAGGTCTAGACAAAGTAGCCAGTGATGAAGTCCCAGAAAAAGTTCAAGGTTACATCCAGCACATGAATATCAAGAATGCAAAGCGGAGAGAGGCTCAGAGATGAAGATCAGAATTACTTTCGATTTGAGCGAAGATGCAAGGATTGGTATTGCTAATCATTATAACTGCGATGTCGAAGTCAATAATCCCCCTGCTGATTATGAGACTTGTAAGGATTGGATCAAAAATACTATACACGGAGAAATTGAAAACTTGCATTGGTACAAAGAGCCAGAACAGTGGGAGATAGAGGAGAAGGAGGCGCAAAAATTATGAGCAAAAAAATTACAATTACTTTTACGGATCAACAGGTATTGTGTTTGATTTATGCTGCTAGTGAAGTGATGGACCATAATGCGGAAGGTTTCTTTCCAGAACTTAATAGAAGAAAAGCCGCCTACAATGCTTACAACAAACTGCAAGATGAATATCAAAAACAAACAGGAAAATGATGATGAATAAACAGGAACTTTTGTATGGATTAGCAGCTACCGATTTTGGTTGCAGGAGTTGTGGGGCAACTAATTCACTCTTTGAAGGCGCAAGATTAGAAAAAAAGTTTACGATTACGCTATCTGGCGCTGAGTGGAACATAATTATTAAAACATTAGAAAGTACGCTCGATGATATGAGCAACGCAGCAAAAATATCAACAGCAGTAACCCGCGCTTTGCATTACCACGATTTAAAAAACAAACAGTTATTAGCAAAAATAAAAGAAATTGTAATTGATGAAGATGGTTGGATAAAACATACAGACGGCCAAAGTTTGAAGAAAATACAAAGCTGGGCCGAAGAAGTGATTAATTATTCTAATCCAAGCTGGCTTGAAGAGGCTTTCGTTGATTTTGACAACAATGGCGATGAAGGAGAATGATGATGAGCTACGTTAACAACTTCTTGAATCGTTTACAGAAAGTTAAACAAGTAGGCAATGACAGGTATACAGCGTTATGTCCTGTACATGATGACAAAAATCCCAGCATGACTATCAAGATTGTTGAGGACAAAATACTGGCTTACTGCTTTGCTTGTGGGGCTAAGGCTCCAGCAATAGCAGAGGCTGTGGGTCTAAAAACAACTGACTTGTTCTCTGGTGACAAACCGTTCGCACCAGATAAAGACTACAAGCTTATGCAAAAGAAAGAGTTAGACGATACTTTTCTACTAATACATGAACATTCGGTACAAAAGAAAGAGAAAATCAGGCATTCAGACTATAAGTTCATGCGCGAAGCTAAAGCTAGAAGACAAGTTCGACAGGAGAAAGGCCTTGAGTAGACCAATTTATGAAACAGAGGGAGACAGGCTCAACGAAAGTTTTCTAAAAACAAAGCTAGAAAAGATGTGGAACTGTAAGCTAACCAAGCTTCCTAAAAAGTCTATGCTAGATTTTTGTGCTGAGAGAGACAAAGAGATAGTGGCGTTTATTGAGATGAAGCATAGAAACAAGCCTAGTGGGAGCTACCCAACGTATATGTTATCATTGGCTAAGTTGCAAGCTGCAAAGAGATTGCATGAAGATACTGGCAAGATTTGTTTACTTGTAGTTCAGTGGACTGATCTACTAGAAATGGTAGACTTAGCAAAATGTGATTTTCGTATAGCAATGGGAGGCAGGACTGACAGAGGAGACCCTCAAGATATTGAGCCAGTGGCTCATATTCCCTTCTCTGGGTTTGGTCTAGTTGGAAGCGATGGCAAGACCTGAGCGTAAATTTACAGAAGACGAAATAGACGAGATCAAAGAACTGGGTCCGGTATTAACTCAAGACCAGTTAGCAGAGTATTTTTGTATAACTGCCAAGACCTTACGAGAAATTTTCAAAAGAGATGAAAGAGTTTTTACCGCCTATACGCAGAGTAGAATGAAGGCGGGAATGCTTGCTGTAAATACATTAAAAGATAAAGCAATTATTGATAAGGATTTTCCAAGCTTAAAGCTCTATCTTTCGCATACAATGGGATGGACTGAGAAGTCTAGACAAGAAATTACAGGCGCTGACGGTGGACCTGTAGAAGTAGATCAAGACGTAAATGTAACCATCACAGTTATTGGCGCAGATGACTGAGGAGGATTTATGCCACTCAAGAAAGGTAGCAGCAAGAAAACCATAAGCAGCAACATCCGTACAGAGATCAATGCTGGAAAGCCACGCAACCAAGCCATAGCAATCGCCTATGCAAAAGCTCAAGAGAAGAAAAAGAAAAAGAAGGCTGGTCCGAAAGGCGCTACTTATGCCTAACAAATTAGAAAGCTATAATCTTATTGCTTTGAGGCTTAACAACTTAATTGGCTCTGAAGGTAAAGAGCTGGCAAAGAAAATTAAAAGCCAAAAGAGATTGATTGGAAACGATAGGGAAAAGGCTGATGTCTTATTGAATGGTGCGTACAACAGAGTGGTAGCAAATTGGGAAAACCCAGATCACGATGCAGCTATGCACCAAAAGCATTTACGAATGTCTGTCCCTAGAGATTTGCATAGAAAGCCTTATAAGGAGAACGATAGTGCATGAAGAGCCAGAGACATATAAGTTTGATAATTTATTGAATGTTAAATCTATAAGTGGGACACACCTGCTCTATTCGCACTATTGCCAAAATGCCCCTTCTAAGTCCGATAGAAGAAGACTCCGAATGAGACATATACTTCCTTATGGAGTAATTATTGAAGACGGAGTTGAATCTTTGTTCAATCGTAATCACGTTAAAATACAATCAAGAAAAGCGATCTCAGAAAAATCAGGTGTATTTTTTGATGATGGTTGTCCTCCGTGGGGGCAGTTAGCGGTAAGCAAGGATTCTCGGCTACGCTGTGAAGCTGTCTTAATGGCTTGGGTTTTAGAAAAGCCGCTAGACCACTATCTTTATGAACTATAACCTTACAGTCATTAACAAAGAAATCGGCAGGCTTGCTCAGTCTACGGCAAGGTTCGTTATCCTTATTGGCGGCAGAGGCTCAGGCAAAAGCGTAGGCATAGCCAATATACTTCTAGCTAAAGCGATGCAAGGCAAGAAGACAGCTTGCTTCAGAGAGTTTCAGAGCAGTATGCAGGACAGCGTTTACTCTTTGCTTTGTGCAGAGATAGAGAGGCAAGGCCTGCAAAATATGTTTGAGATACAAAGTAACCAGATAAACTTTCGCAAGAACGGCGATACAGCTTTTGTGTTTAGAGGGTTAGCCAGATCACCAGAGAATGTGAAGTCCTACCATGACTTTGATTTCTTCTGGGTGGAGGAGGGGCAGAGCCTTAGCTTTGAAAGTCTCAAGGCGTTAACTCCAACACTACGAAAAGAAGGTAGCCAAATCTTTATCAGCGCGAACCCGCGCAGTAAGAACGATGCATTCAGCCAGAGGTTCTTTAATCCGTTTGAGAAAGAGCTAAGAAGAAACAAGCATTACTCAGATGACTTGCACTGTATCTACTGGGTTAACTACGACAAGAACCCTAAATTCCCTACGGTCCTAGAAGAAGAGAGGCTGCATGATAAGAAGAGTATGTCATCAGCTTTGTACAAACATATCTGGGAAGGTGAGTTTTACGATGAAATTCAGGACTCCTTGATAAGTGTAGAGTGGTTTGACTCAGCTATTGATGCTCACACTAAGTTAGGATGGAAGGGAGAAGGCGCGATAATAGCCAGCCATGACCCATCTGATACAGGCGGTGACTCTAAGGGATTCTGTGTTAGGAGAGGAAACCAAATTCTAGACATCAGTGAAATGGTGACCGGAGAGGCAGCAGACGGAATGGATTGGGCGCTGGACAAAGCGTTAGAGCATAGAGCAGATTGGTTTGTCTGGGATTGTGACGGCTTAGGTGTTAGTCTTAAACGGCAAGTAGATAACGCATTGGCCGATAAGAACGGTATAGACTACTTCATGTTCAAGGGTTCAGAGGGAGTAGAAGAACCAGAGCAACCGTACACTGAAGGTGGCAAGACAAAGAACAAGACTAACAGAGAAACCTTTTTTAATAAGAGAGCGCAATACTGGTGGCGGCTCAGAGATAGGTTCTACAACACTTATCGTGCAGTTGAGCGTGGAGAATATGTAGACCCAGAGGACCAAATTAGCTTATCCTCAAGCATATCTAACCTAGACCAAATCCGGTCAGAGGTTTGCCGCATACCGTTAAAGCGTAGCAACACTGGTAAAATACAGATCATGTCCAAGATAGAGATGGCAAGAAAGCCTTATCAGCTACCATCTCCAAACATGGGTGACGCTTTGATGATGGCTTGCTACAGGCCTAAGACAAAAGCAGCGCCCACTAAAATTAATTTTGCAGGATGGAATGACTGATGAAATATAAAGACAAGCCTTACTCCTCAAAGAAATACAAAGAGCACGATTACGTCTATGACCTTCTAACCAAAGCTCAGAATGCAGATCAAGACATGAGAGATCAGGCTAGAGAGTGTGCATTGTTCTTAGACAAGAGAGATGGGCAATGGGAGCCTAAGTGGTTAAGTCAGGCAAAGAACGAGAAAAAGCCACGCTACACTTTTGATATGGTCAATCCTATTGTGGACCAAATATGTTCAGAGATAACTCAGGCAGAGTTCGATGTAAAGATTGCGCCTGCTGGCGGTAGTGCTACTCAGTCTATAGCTAACACCTACGATGGAATCATACGCAACATAGAAACTATGAGTGACGCTTCAGATGTTTACGCAGAGTCAGCCAGAGGAATGGTAGTAGGCGGCTTTGATGCTTGGAGAGTTTCACAGAAATACATTGATGACGATTCTTTTGAGCAAGACTTGGTTATAGAAAAGATAGGCAATGCCATAGATAGAGTCTTCTTTGATCCGGCAGCAGAGAGACAAGACAAGTCTGACAGTCGTTATTGCTTTGTGTTACACGCCATAAGCAAAGAAGAGTACCAGCGCAGATGGCCTGATGGCTCAGAGGAAAGTGTATCGGAAGGAAGAGATGGTGATGCTTACTACGATAAGGCTGAAGTTATTGTTATTGGTGAGTTCATCTATTGTGAAGAGTCTGATAGAGAGCTAGTCATGTTTGACAATGGTGCTGTGCATGAGGCTGACAGCGAATTGAAGAAGGTGACTGATGACTTCAAGGCAATGGGAATCAACGAGATACAAAGAAGAAAGCGAATACAAAAAACAGTTTGCAGTAGATTCTTTGACGGAAAAGATTGGTTAGAGGATAAATCGGAAACAGTGTTTAGCAGAATGCCTGTTGTCCCTATCTATGCTAACTACAGAATTACAGAGAACAAGTCTATCTATTGGGGTGTAGTAGAGAAGCTGCTTGATCCTCAAAGAGTATTGAACTACTCAGTAAGCAGAGAGATTGAAGAGGGAGCCTTAGCACCTAGAGCCAAGTTTATGATGACACCAGCTCAGGCCTCTGGGCATGAAGATACTTTGGCTACTCTGAACACTAACTCTGATCCTGTGCAGTTTTATAATCCTGATCCTGATGCTCCAAACCCGCCTCAACAAGTAGGAGGCGCAGCAATCAACGCTGGACTTAGAACAATCTCTGAAGCGATGCGTGGCATGATTACTTACGCTTCAGGAATGTATGCATCAAACATGGGAGAAAATGCTGGACTACAAAGTGGTGTAGCTATTGAGCAATTACAAAACAAGGGTGACAACTCTACGCTTAAGTATTTCAGCGCCTTAGAGACAGGCATAAGAGCAACTGGGCGTGTATTGGTAGAGGCTATCCCAAAAGTATACAACACAGCAAGAACGGTTAGGATTCTTAAAGAAGATCAAACCTATGATGTAGCTCCGATTAATACGCAACAGATTGACCAGCAAACCGGAGAGGTTGTAACTCTGAATGATCTGTCTGTGGGCGTTTACGATGTAAGTGTAAGAGCTGGAGCAAGCTTTAAGAACAGACAGAAAGAGACAATCGACACCATTATTGAGATCGCAAAGATTGATCCTACTATCTTGCAGATTGCTGGTGATGTCCTATTGGATAATGTTTCTACTGCTTCAGCAAAACAAATCTCTGACAGAAAGAGAGAGCAGATGCTTTCTCAGGGAATGATACCTCAGTCTCAGATGACGCAAGACGAATTAGCGGCTATGGCTCAAGCTCAACAACAGCCACAAGAACCTGATCCAGCTTTCATAATAGCTCAGGCAGAGATGGGTAAAGCTCAGGCAGAGCAGTTGAGGGCGCAAGTAGAAGCTCAGAAAGTGCAGAACGAAACTATGCGTATACAGATTGAAGCTCAGAAGATGCAGAATACATCTCTAGTAAATCAGGCAAAGAGTCAGGTAGACATCTTTAATGCTCAGACTAGCAGGCTCAAGGTAGAGGTAGATGCTGAGAAGGCTGGAGCAGAGATAGACAACACTGATGTTAAGACCTTTGGTGAAGAGATAAAGAACCAAAGAGAAATACAAGAGATGAATAACGAGAACCGCATGAGAAACATGAGCACTCCAGACCTTATGAGGATTGCTAATCGTGGACAATGAACTAAAGCAATACCTTATTGATAGCGGAGAGTCTTTAATTAAGAAAGGCGCTGATGCTCTAGGATTTGGTGATGAAAGACAGCTTGCTATATCTCAGGAGGCAGTAGAGCTTACTAATCAGATGGTAGATGCTGGTTTAATAGGTAAAAACTCTAGGGTTGAGTTGGTCCTGCCAAAAGAAGGCGAGATGAATAGGCAGAACACAGGCATAAGAGGCGATGAAGAGATATTCAACATAGTCAATCATGCGCTATTTGCTTATTACGCAGGACAGAATCCATTAGCTGGTCTTGGTGCTCAGGCTAAAGAACACTTTCAAGCTATTAAGCAGAAGTCACAAGGCAAAGACCCAAGAACAGAATACCTTGATTACATCAACAATGAGTTTGGTTTAGAGCTTGCAAGACAGGGATTAAGTCCAGAAGAAGCTAAGGATGCAATTATGATGACTATTGCTAGTGGTGGCAGGAATAGAGAGTTGGGGGGCGTTCCTCAGTTTGTGATGGGAAGAGACACTCTACAAAACATAAATGATGTACCAAAGTCTCGTTACCCTTGGTTTAACTACAATGAATGAGATTGCGACAGGACCAGTATCAGCAGTACCTTTAGTCTCAACTCACGTTAACCGAGAGACTAGGACTGAGGTAGTTGAGGAGCCTGTTGTTAAGACAGTAGAAGAAGTGACAGTGATAGACACTTACGATTGGCGTGGAGCCAAAAGCTCTAGGGCCAGAGAATACACAGTTAACTATTTAGTTTAAGGATTTAACGTGCCTAGTGCATTACACGAAATTCTAGCGCCTATACTTGCAGACTTAGCTGTAAACAAGGTTGAGACAGGCAGCTTTTTTGGAGATGCTGACGAAAGCAAGGCAGCTCAAGAAGAACTTCAAAGAAGAGGCATCAACTACAGCTATGGTGGTGACAGTACTTTAGGTTCTTTGCTTCTTCCTCTGAGAAGAGAGGTTATAAGTCCAGAGCAAAACAGGCAAATTGGCGAACCTTATCTTAATGAAAAAGGACAAGTTACTTATCAGGTTCAAAACATACCAGCAGAGTATGGAAAAGCAGAGTTTGGTATGGAGTATATACCTGTAGTAAGAGGAGCCAGATCAGTTCGTAGTGCGGCGCGTGATTTTTTCTTAGGAGATGCAAAAGAACAAGCATCCGTAGCAAGGTCTGCTTTAAATATGGTAGAAGGTTTTGGTCAACACATAGCAGAGCAAGTACAGGCTTTTGGGTCTGGTGGACAATACTATGATCCAAAGCAAGAGCGAATAGTTGAGGCTGATCCCACTCTTGTTATGTTTGGTGGTAATCCCGCAACAACAACAGGAAAAGTTTTAGGTTCTGGGGTCAGACTACCTTCTGGCGGTAAGAAAAGAGCTTATGAACAATACGGTGGAAATTTAGAGGATGCTAGAAACAAGCTAAATCTAACTGATGAATACAGAAAAGAGTGGCAAAAAACAAGAAGTGGATTTAAGCAAGAAAGACCAGAAGAATTAAAAATAGCTGCACAGAAAGTCTCAGATGGAGAAATGACTTTCGAGGAATACCGCGCACTTGTTCAAGAGGTGCTGCCTCCAGAGCCGCTAGGCCAGTTGATGGATGTTCCTACCCTAGAAGAAATTGCATTGAGCTTGGACAAATCTCCAGACAGAACGGCAGGAATAATTGGTCTTAACATAGATATACCAGACGGAACTCCTGCATCGTCAAGGCTTGATATTAGTGCTTATGAAGATCAAGGAACTTGGGTAAACACAATTCACGAGGGAGGCAAGAAAAGTGGTACGGTGCTGGGTTATGGTCCAACAACCGTACTGAACAATGTTTCTTTTTCATCAAACCCAAAGCAGGCTCTTGAAATTGCAAAAGGTCAGGGTAAAACGCCAATAGCAAGAATAGACGGCACTTGGGAAAATCGTGATCCCAAAATTGTTGAGCAGCAAGTAAGAAGCATACTTGATGGGACAGCTCCTGACGCTGGAGATTGGGTAGAAGTTGGCATGAATCCGATAAGAGGAAGCGGATTCTACAACAAGGCAACTTTTGAATTGGTAGACGATGCTGAACAGATACTTCAGGTTGGACCATTGGTGTTGGCAAAAAAAGTTAATTACAGAAAGCCAAATGACCCAAAAAATCAAGTAGAAGATAGAGGTGTGCCAAGACTAGACGATCAAGGCGATCCAATTTTTTTTAGTGGTAACAATAAGGTGGCTGGCTCTGGTGCTATTAGTGCGTTAAGGGATATAACAGGAGAGACACCAGAGGTTACTAGAGATACAACATTGTTAGAAAGAGTTTTAGATGTTGATTCAGTAAACAACATGAATCCTGTATGGGGTGAACCTGAGCTTAGAAGCGTTCCCATTGCAAGAGCTTCTGACTTAGAAGACAGAGCCTACATGACAGGCATAACAGATACCACCGATAGTAGCCTTAGAAACTTAATATCTTTAGATGGAGTTCCTATAGATGAAAAAATGCGAGGCGGGACTTTCTTTGGGTTTCAGCCTGAGCAAATGGAACTTGGACAAGCATTTGCTTCTGCTGACGGAGCTATTCAAAGTCAAATAAACAGAGCTAGAAAGGCGCAACAACTTAGCGGAAGAGAAGGCGTTATTTTTGCTCCACATGGAATGACTCCTTCTAGCCCAGACTTTGCAACCATGCCAACAAACATAGCGGTAAAATATTCTAGAGCTATGATGGAACCGAAAGATAAAAAATTATTAGATGAAAGAATAAGAAATGGAGTATTAACAAAGAAAGGCGATAAATATGCTGCTGGCAAAGAGCCAATACCAGATTGGATGGGGATTGATAATGTAACAGACGAGTATTTAGCATCTATAGGCGGTAAAAGAAAAAATGTAACTAGAGCTTTAGACGAATTTAGAGAAGCTGGTGCATTAAATCTTTCTCAATCAAGAGCTTTGGTGACAGACCCTTCTCAATTTAACAAAGATTGGGGAATGGTTAACTCAATGTATTTACTTGATCCAAAGTCAGGACAAACAAAACCAAGAAGCACCCATCCATCTTATCCTGCTGCGTTAACAGGAGTTCCAATAGGAGCAACAACTGAAGGGTTTAGCATATTAGATTGGAACCCAACATATAAAAATAATTTAAACTTTATAGATGAGATGATGAGAAAAGGGCGAGAGGCTGGTCAAGAATATATAGATATTAAAAAACTAGATGATGGAACAGTTGGTTTTCAAAGGGACAAAATACAACCAAAAATACAAAACATTAAAAGATTTGATATTCCTAATAGGGAAAGACCTGTTATTGGAGGAAGAGCAAGAACTGCTGGCTCTGGTTTAGCTGGTTCATTAAAGTCTGGAGGACAAGGACTCATTACAAGAGAGATGATTGATGATCTAATTGCTAGAGGATTAATTTTATCAGATTAGTTAAATAATTATGAAAAACCACAATATGTGGTATAGTTAAAGTACAGCGAACTCCACGCTTTTTTGGAGGTGCGGAACGTCACCGTTTATTTGACGGCATTTACGGAAGGTTAAGATGCTACCAGAAGATGATCTTGATGAGGCTACAGACATTACGTTTGAGCTTGAAGAGACTGAACCTGAAGGTCAGGAAACTGACTCCGAATCATCCACGGATACTGAGGAAGCTCAGGAAAAATCTACTAAACCTGTTTTTAACGAGGCTCAACAAGAATCTTTTGATAAAGCTATAGGCAAGAAAGTTTTCCAAATCTCTGAAAAAGATAGGGAAATCAAAGGCTTAAATGCAAGAATCAAAGCTCTTGAAGAAAGCATTCCGAAAGAACAGAGGCCTGTTATACCGCCAACGCCTGACCCTTATCAGTTAAGCGATCAGGAGTTCAGGAGAAAGGCTGGTGAGCGTGATCAGGCAATAGCAAGACAAGCTGCTTACGATGCACAGCAAGAGGCTAGAGAACAAGAGCGCTTGCTGTCTCAGAAGCAGGAACAAGAACGATATGTAGCTGAACAGAACGAGAAGATTAACTCTTATTCTAAAAAAGCTGCTGCTTTGGGTATTACGCCAGAGGAATTGCAAGTTGCGGGTAACACTGTAGCTGGCTTTGGTGTATCGCAGGAACTTGTCGATTACATATTAGATGATGATATGGGTCCAGCGATTACCATGTACCTCAGTAAGAATGCTGTTGAACTTGACAACATTCGCAGTATGTCTCCAATGCAGGCTGCTGTTAGGATAGAAAATCAGATTCGGGCTGAAGCTGCAAAACTTAAACCTAAAGTAAGTGCGGCTCCTCCTCCGGTTGATACGCCACAGGGTGCTGGTTCAGCGCCTAAAGCTAGAGGCCCAGCAGGAGCAACATTTGAATGAATGAGGTGGCCCAATGGCTAATAACTTATCGAGTAACATTACTCGGAAAGTGGCAAGAGTATTTTTAGATGCTTTTGAAGCTTCTCGCGTAGTTACTAAAACCGTTGACACTCAGCTCTTGAGTGGCAAATTTAATCCTTCCACTGGTAGTAATGTAGACTTCAAACGCCCACATGACTACAACTCAATCCGTACAGCAGGCGGTGACATATCTGGCGCAGCTAAGTCTGACATCATTGCAGGCAAGGCAACTGGTACGGTTCAGAACTACTTCACTGTTTCCACTTCGTGGAGCAACATTGAAGAAGCTCTCGAACTAGACCAACTAGACCAGATATTGGCTCCTGCTGCTAGGCGTATTGTTACTGATCTGGAAACAGACCTCAGTGGATACATGATGAGAAACTCTTCACTCCGTTATGGTACTCATGGTGTCTTTGCTGACGCTTGGACTGACGTAGCTGGTGCTGGAGCGTTATTGGATAGCATAGGCGTACCAGCATCTGCTGATAAGTTCTATGTTATGAATCCTTTCACAGCTACTAAACTAGCAAGCGTTCAAAATGGCCTGAGTGCTGCGGATAGTTTAGTTCGTACAGCTTGGGAAAACTCTCAAATCTCTGCCAACTTTGGTGGACTTAGAGCGTTAACTTCTCAGAGCTTAAACACTTTTACCTCTGGCACAGGCGCTGACAGAGCTGGTACTTTGAGTGCTGCTCCTGATGCAACTTATGTCACAGCAAAAGACACTATGACTCAAACCCTAGCGGTAACAGCTCTACAAGCCAATATGGTTGTTAAGGCTGGAGACATGGTTAAGATTGCTGACGTTAATCGTTTAAATCTTGATAGCAAGACTGCAATGATTAATGAAAGTGGCGCTGCTGTAGAGTGGACAGGTGTTGTTACTGCTGATGTTACTCTTGATGGTTCTGGTGCTGGTAACCTAGTTGTTGCTGGTCCTGCTATCTATGAGGCTAACGGACAGTACAATACTGTTGATGCTGCTCCTGCTAACGGAGCTGCTGTTACTGTACTTAGTGCATCTGCAACTATGTATCAGCCAAACTTGTTCTACATGAAGCAAGCTTTCGGCATAGGTACTGTTAAGTTGCCTAAGCTTTACTCAACCGACACTATTGCTACTACTTCTGATGGTATGTCTATCAGAGTTAGTAAGTATGCTGACGGTGATGCCAATACCCAGAAGATTCGTTTTGACTTGTTGCCAGCTTATGCAACATTCAATCCGTTTATGGCGGGTCATGGTTTCGGAGTATAAGAACCTCTCCAAAGACGATGGGAGCTTCGGCTCCCTGAATCTTTTATAAAAGGAACTAAAATGGCGGGACTTTACGAAAACATTCACAAAAAGAGAAAAAGGATACAAAGACAAAAAGCTGCTGGCAAAACTCCAGAGAGGATGAGAAAGCCAAACTCTAAAGGAGCGCCTACAGCAAAAGCTTTTAAGAGAAGTGCATTAAC